>JACCDP010853016.1_pt1 | contig 61357 bp, 77 predicted proteins | sample 7445841 | NCBI WGS metagenome assembly JACCDP01 (sample SAMN15323441, study PRJNA562643) | freshwater metagenome | isolation source: river surface water | place: USA:Blue River Watershed | collected 2017-08-17 | reverse complement strand
CATTCGTTACTACAACTCCATCACTTCACAATGTAGCTGTTGTGGGATTTGCTTCTAAGGGGCCAATCAACACTCCTACCATCGTGACTTCACAAGTTGATCTAGGAACTGTTTTCGGCAATCCTCATCCTGCCGAATCTGATCCCTATATGATTTACGCTGCACAGAACGCATTGCTTGTAAGCAATCAAGTTTATGTTGTTCGTGTTGCAGACACAAATTCTCTAAGCCCAACTGCTGCAACTTTGGCTCAAGCTAACGCCGTTGCCGCTGGTGCAGAGATTGATATTGTTTCTGGTGTCGCTGGCGATTACACCTTTGCCACCGATGTATTCTTCAGGTGGCAGCTAAATGGTCAACTTAATAGCAAGACTCTGGTCGTTGTTGCCGGTACTTATTCTGCCGACGAACTTGCAGCAGAGCTAAATGCACAGCTAGATGCACAAGTTGACGGTATCAGCTTTTATGATGCTGGATCGAATACTATCGCTATCACAACCACATGGGCTTATGGCCTTGATTCTGAACTAGAGTTTATCTCAGTTCAGGACATGATGGTTGGTGGTGCTGGGTCAGTGGTCGGTCTAGGCACTGCCATGACTCAGGCTTCACTAGTAGGCACCGCAGATCGTTATCCTAATGATGCATACCACTCTGCTGGCGAATGGGACTTCACTGGCGTTACTGGTCTAAATCTAGTTGTGGTTGTTGATGGTACAGACAATGTCAATATTGACAATGTTGCACAAACAATCGATCTATCAGCTCTAGATGGCAATACTTACGCTAACACAGCTGCTCTAATTGTTGATATTCAAAACGCTATTGATGCTGAGGAAGGCGGCTTCGAGTGTGTTGCTTCTGGAAACAACATTAGACTTCGCACTCTTCACTATGGCAGAACTGCACAGTTCTCCGTTAAGGCTACTTCTACAGCTGATGTAATCTTCGGTTTGGTTAACACTGTAAACACAGGCTTGAGCCCCGCTGGCGCAACTGATGATCCTTCTGCTGCTACTTTCGGCAGAATTACTGGCGCTGAAAACACCACAGGTGCAAATAGTGTTGCAATTACCGCTGACAGCGTAGGCCTAGACGGCAATTACACCGATGTAGTCATCACGAATGATACTAACGGTGGCACTTTCAGCATGCAAGTTTTCAGCAACGGCAATACTGTCGAAAGCTGGGGCAACTTGACCAAGGACAATACTTCACAGTATTATGTCGGCACTTATTTGAACCTTGTTAGCGATTACATCAGAGTCATTGACAATACTGCTGTAGCTGCTCCTCCCGCTGATACCACAGACCAAGGCCTATCACTAGCTGGTGGCACAGACGGCGTTCCAACTGATCCTGACGCACAAGACGATTTGTTGATTGGCAGCCCTGTTAGCTTTAGCGGTATTTTTGCCCTAAGCGAACCAGAGCAGATTGATATTGATCTAGTAGCCGTTCCCGGACACTCTTCTACAAGAGTTATTCTAGCTCTTCTAGATATGTGCGAGAATTACAGAGCAGACTGCTTGGCCGTAATTGATCCTCCCTTCGGTCTAACACCAGCTGAAATCATCAACTGGCAGAATGGGTCTCACCCACTCAACAATGTCAGATTCGACAGCGATTTTGGCGCTTTGTTCTGGCCTTGGGTTAAAGTTCGTGATAATTACAACTCGGAAAATGTTTGGGTGCCACCAAGCGGATCAATCCTAGCTACAATTTCTCGATCTGATACTATCGGTTTCCCTTGGTTTGCTCCAGCAGGCTATACCCGTGGCGTTGTCCCCGGTATCCTTGATGTTTACAGCAAGCCGACTGTTGCTGAAAGAGATTTGATGTATGGTTACAGAAACTGCATCAATCCAATCATTTCCTTCCCCGATGTGTCCGACTTCATCCTTTGGGGTCAAAAGACACTTCAGAGAATGCCAACTGCTCTAGACAGAATCAATGTTCGCAGACTTATGTTCTACATCGAGAAGAACATTAAGGCTCAAGCTAAGGCTCTGTTGTTCGAACCACACACCGAGCAGCTTAGAAGAAGATTCGTGCTAGGAGCAAAGACTATCCTAGACAATGTCAAGGCTAATCAAGGTGTTTATGATTTCATCATCAAATGCGATGAGGAATTGAACCCTCCAGATGTCATCGACAGAAACGAAATGAGGGCAAGAATTGGTGTTCAGCCTGTGAAAGCAGCAGAATTCATCTTCATTGAATTCTCCTTGCACAGAACTGGAACCTTCAACGAAAATACTTCAGTTGTGGTTTAATAGTAATTAACATTATAAGGAGCGCAATATGGCTACTAATACAGTTTTTGGCGGAATGGGCATAGGGTTGTTGGGCACCTCCAGCAACCTAGCCTTCAAGCGTAAATTCCGCTGGACTTTTGAAGTTCTTGGAATCTGCGGCGATGCTAGCAGATCCATTCCTGCTGACTATGTAAAAGTTGCTAACAGGCCTAATGTTAGCTTCGAGGAAACCGAAGTAAACTTCTTGCATGGCAAGATGTTCATTCCCGGCAAGGCAACTTTTGATCCCATCACTGTAACTTATTATGATGTTACCCGTGGTGGCACAGAGACTATCGAGTCTCTTTATGACTGGATCGGTACAGTCTATGACTTCCTTGGGCCTAGAGGAGATGTTTTTGATCCAAAAATGTCCAGCTATGCCACTGGTGATGGTGGTTATGGAGCTAACGCCTATCTTACTATGTATGATGGTTGCGGTACTGCACTAGAACAATGGTCATTGGAGCAATGCTGGCCACAGGCCGTCAACTTTGGCGACCTAGACTATAGCAATAACGAAGAAGCTACTATTGAAGTCACTGTTCGTTATCTGTTTGCCAAGTGGACTAACTACTGCGGTAATCAGCCCAATCCATGTTGTGCCGGTTGCTAATTTATCACAACAACCGATGAAGTCTTTTCGAAAAGCTCTCTATCAAATGATAGGGAGCTTTTTTAACAAGTGAGGTAATCTATGGCTATAGGAATGGGATTTCCTAAATTGGAATATGGGTTTAAAAGACAATTTCGTTATATATTTAGCATTCCAGAAGTTTGTGGTTTGTATCCAGTAGATGGCTTGTATTGTAAAATCCATGAAAAAACTGCTAGGCCAAGTATTAGCTACAAAGAAATCCAAATGGAACATCTTGGGCAAACAGTATATTTCCCCGGCAAAGTAACATTCGAGGCAGTTGGTTTGACTTTGTGGGATACAATTGCCGATCAAGGCCAAAGTGAAAGTGATAACAATCCGGTTTGGCAATGGTTGAATGAATGGTATGACTTTTATGAGGGGAAATATGGCTCTTCGAATACAGGCTTTAAAAAGACCTGTAGTTTGAAGTTATACGATGGTTGCGGCTGTGTAGTGGAAGAATGGATATATGAAAATGCATGGCCTATAAGCGTCAATTTTGGCGATCTAGACATGGGTCAAAGTTCTATTTGCACAATAGATCTCCAACTTAGATATGATTTAGCTTATCTTGCTTAATCATCAAGAAATTGATTAGCTTTGATTGCGTCTCTACATTTGCCTAAAAAATCTTCCAACTCTTTAGGTTTGAGACCAAGTATTCTGCATGCGCCGCTTTTATTTAGTCTACCTTTTTTGGTGTAGACCTTGCTTTCATTAAGCAACAAAGCTTCAATTGCCGATCCGAAACCGCTATTTTCAAGTATTTGCAGTATTTCCTGTCTCTCTAATACTTCTAAAAAATTCTTTTTCATAATTTATTGTATCTTGAAGTCATATAACAGTCAAACTACCTGTCTCTATTGATTTTATTATTCTTTTTATTAAGTCTTCTATTGTTGACATTAATTCCAAGTTTAATCTGAAATATTTCGTTATATTTCTTTTTTAATTCATTGTAATTTTTTGCTGTTCTCCAAAGTTGCCTGAAATGATTAAGTATACATGTTGTCAAATAATTAAAAGCTTTACCCTTTTCAGGATCAAATTTTTCTGCTCTTTCAAAACATATAAGCACGCCTTCTTGGATAGCGTCATCTTCATCTATGTTGCTAAATTTTGCGTATCTTACAATGTTTTGTGACAGGGTGTAAAAAGCCTCTGCCAAAACACTTTGTGCTTCGGTATATGCTATATCCGCTGCAAATATTTCTTGATCCGTTAATTGCAAAGGCTTTTTAATAGTGAGATGCTGAGAATTGTGCTTGGATTTTTGAATATCGAAATCTTTTTTAAGTAATTTATATTTTTGCTTGTTTCTTTTGGCTTGCTGAAACTTAATTATAATATTCTCAAATGCTTTATTATTTAAATATTCAGTTGACATTGTGCTCCTTATGAACAAGCTATATGAACTTTTGATTGACTATTTATTGCATCCAACAAAATTTCATTTACTCAATGAAATTAGTAAAGTGCTAGAGTCGGAAAAATTTAAAGAATCGGGAGATATTTTTAAAAAACTTTATGAATCTAAAAACAGCAATAGTAATTAAAAATTGTACAAATGTCGAAGAAAAAAAATACTTGTATGATTTCTCATCAAATGTCTTAATCAATACTGTTTTCGATGAACATGAAAAAATTACAAAAGATTTAATCACAAATTTTTGTCTAACCAACGATGTAGATGCTATTCTCTTGCTAGAAGATGATGAAGAAATAAAATTTTTAGACAAGTCATGGGAACATAAATATGTTTGCATAACAGACGGCGATTGGATTATCAAATCTGATCGGAGTTTTTGTGCTAAAACACTCAATATAAAATCTGGAAAGCCGACTATAATCAAAAAAAAACAACTACCAAAAATTCCTAAAATTCCTGACGAATATCAAGAAATAATTCAGCTATATGTTGAAAAAAATTGGACTAAATTTGTTGTTGAAATAGAAAAATATTTTTTTCATAATCCCGGCATGATATCAAAGTCAATAATGTTGCATTACTACGCAGCAATTGTGTATTTTTTCCAATTAAGTAATTATAAAAAAGGTTTGAGTCATATTTGCCAAGGATTAGTCACTCATCCATTTATGAGCGAAATTTGGTGCTTATGGGCAGATTATCTTGTTGAAATTAAAAAATACAACGAAGCATATTACATTTATGAAAATGCTATCACTGCTGGCAAGAGTCGTAACATATACGACAATAATCCAGTATGGCTTAAAAAATATAAAAATTATCCAGAAAACATGAGATCAAAAATCAAAAAGTTGATTGATGAAACTCAGGTTTTTGAAATCACGCCGCAAAATGTAGGATATTTACGATAACGGTTACTTGATCTTCGTATCTTGCAATCGCTATTTGTTTGTGCCCATGCGGGAGTCTTTTAATTCTTTCTTCCACTTCTCCAATTGAACAATTAATTACATGGAAGTCATTAATTGGTTCTGGAAAGTGTACCTTTTCTTCTTGGAATACTTGTTGTTGCGGATTTGGCATATTGGCATTTGGATGTTGAGGCAAACCATTCGGTGGTAGTTGTTGCTGTTGCATATTTTGAATTTGTGGCTGATTGGCCATAATTCTGTCTACTTCAGCAGCACCTTCTGCCACACTTTTTGTGGGAAAATATGCCTGAATTTGTGCAGGTGCTTCTTTTAGAATCTTTTGATACACGGACATATTGCAACCACACCCCGGATTCGACATGAATTTCTGAACTTCTGGAGTCAAGGATGGTGGCAAAGTAGCAATGAAAGATGGATCCCTCATTGCTGTTTTAATATCGTTAACTGTTACTGGGTTCATCATTTTTAATCTCCGTCATTACAAAACCACATTTGTTACATTTTACTCTGCTGCAAAGCTTTACAAATTCTGGCTGTTGTTTTTTGTTATTTGAAGGATCTATGTAAGGTAGTTTTTCTTGAATTATTCTTTCCTTGAATTCCACATTGCCAGAAAATTTGTATTTCTTTCCGCAAGTTTCGCACCAAAAGTTTCTACTCATGGTCTTATCACAGTTTGTGATTCCAAATAAGTTAGAAATGTTGCCCAAAAATAACTTATGCAAGATGAAGCACATCCTCCAACAAATATTTTGGCAAAATCCCAATAATTAGTGGTGTATGGTATCACATATAAGGAAGAAATAAAAACACCAGACCAAAAACCAGTACACTGATAACAACCTGTCAATTCAAGAAAAAAATTACTGATTGGCTGTAATACCTGTGGTGTTTTTAATTTTATGAAGTTTTTAATCTTGTTGGACAGAGAGCTTTCGACAACTATTTGTGTCATGCCTATGCAGCCAAAGAAAAAAACAAATGTGTTGAGCAGACTATTCATTTCCATAACAGTAGTTTAACCTCATCTTTACTACGATGCAAAGCCAAGCCTATTATATTTAATTGTTTATCTAATTTGAATTCAAGTTCTTCAGGTTTGCAAACTATATTTTTTGTTCTTAAAAAATTTCTATCTACATCAGTTATGTCCACTTTGTTTATGATCGAAATTATTTCAAGCTCATCATCTTCTACATGTTGTAAAAAATCTAAAATGGCTTTTTGATGCAAATTTCTTAAATGCGGTACTCTTTTAGATAACATCCATGAGTCGAAAATATCTTTGTATTTTGGCAAAGATGCAACGACTCTGTTGTTGGAAAAAACAAGATTTTCAATATTATCAAAGCTTAAAGTTATTGCCATAAACTATTATAGTTTATAGAAAATAGGAGCAAACAAATGACTGATGAAATTTTTAGACCGCAAAGACCAAATGCTAATCCGACTGGCAATGTTAATGAAGGTGTTGATCTTCCCCCGAATCATCCGTTAAATAGACCTGCTGCTGCTGCTGCACCTGCCAATTCAAATATGCCGCAGGGAGTTCAGATTTCAGGCAATGCTCCAGAAGAATTTTTAAGAAAAATGCAGCAGAGAAAAGCACAAGCCCAAGATGGTTCCGTGCCTACAGGCGCACCAAAAGTACCCCAGAGACAACAAATTCCAGCCAATACGAGTGCTGATTTGCAGAACATTCTTCAATCATTGCAGTCTCAATCTTCGATTTTTGAAGAAATTACATTGCCCTCTTTGGGTAGATTTTACGATGGGACTGATGGCCCCACTGATGGCAAACTTCATGTTCGTCCCATGACCGGCGAAGAAGAAAGTATTCTAGCTACTCCCAGATTTGTTAAAAAGGGACAAGCTATTAATATGATATTTTCTAGATGTATTCAGGAAAACTATAGGCCTGAGAGTCTTCTATCAGTTGACAGAACATACCTGCTGATTTATCTCAGAGGAATTTCTTACGGGAACGAGTATGAAGTAGAAGTCAAGGATCCAGATAGTGATCGCAAGTTTTCAACCGTAATAGATCTTAACAGTCTTCCTGTTGATTTTTGCCCAAATGATTTTGGCCCAATATTGACAGATGTTCTGCCAAAGAGCAATCTGGAATTTACTTACAGATTGTCCAGAGGCAAGGATGAGCAAGAATTGCAGGATCATCGTGAGAGAAGGCTGAAGCAATTTGGAGATAGCGGTGCGGATGACACTTTGCTTTATAGAACAGCACAACTAACTGATTCAATTGCGAATATCACTGATAAAAATGAACTTCAAATATTGCTCAAGAATCTTCCCATTCAAGACTTGTCTTATCTGAGAGGTATTGTTAATGAACCTCCATTTGGAGTAGATACAAAAGTATCAATACTTTCTCCTCTAAGCTCCGAAGAATTCGAAGTAGAATTGCCACTTGAAGCAAATTTTTTCTTCCCACGGCGCAAGAAGAAGGACAGGAACCTAGCCTAGCGTTGTGGAATAATCTTGCGGAAGAGATTTTTTTCTTTCAATATCATATGAATATGAATCGTTTTGATTCCTTGCGATTACCTATACATGAACGCAAGTACATGATTCATCGTTTCATAGAACAAAAACAGAAAGAAAAAGAAGAAATGGAAAAGGAACGCAGAAAAGCAAGTCGCAAACGGTAAATAAATTATGGCACTTAAACAAAGATACCAAAACCCTGTTGTTGGCGATACAGTAAAGCTTAGGTTGTTTTTTTATAACAGCAATAATTTTGCTGATGTAAATGCCATAAGCAAAATTGATATTTATAAAGTGGCCGATGGAGCATCAATTAATGATGCTTCTGCACGAATATTTGTACAAACTATTCCGGGCACTTCTGTAATCAAAGAATCTACTGGCAGATATTATGTTGATGTGCTTTTGCAAGATCCTACATACACCATAGGACGATATGTTGATGTGTGGAGCGTAGAATTCGAAAATGATATTGATACTGCATCGACAATAACTAATGTTTTTCAAATATATCCAGATCTTTGGTATACAACACCTATTCCCGTTGTATATGACTTCAATTTCCAATTCAGACCTGCAAGATTGCGTCAAGGTTCTAAAAGATATTTGATCATAGAAGTTGTACCTAATGTTCCCAAAGGTACTGATCTTCAACGATATTACGAGAATCTTGCAATAGTAGGTGATTTGAAACTAAGCATAGAACAGCGAAGTGGTGCTTGCTTGCCTAAAGAAGTTGATTTAAGATTAATTGTCGATAAGGTTGCCGTTGACTATAGAGAAAAACAATTCGGATACTATTTGCTTGATACAAGCGATCTTGAGGTTGGAATTTACGATGTTTGGTTTGAGCTTGATCTTGGAGAAAATATTTACATCTCTGAAAGAAATCAACTGCAAATTTTTGCATAGTTTGATTTGTTCAGAAAATTCCGGGCGTTATTCTTTTTATTTAGGTTGCGATTGATTGCGTTACCTTAATCTGATGGAGTGGATGCCATGAGCAAGTACGATATGATCGCAGACGACAGATTTGTCTCTTACAAAGAACTCAAAGAACACGCAGCTACACTTACTGCTGAACAACTTGCAAAACCAATTTTGTGCATGGTTGAAAATGAAGAAAAATGTTTCCCGATCAAAAAATTCATAAATGTTGAAAACAATCGTATAGAACTGGAAACTTGCCAGATGCCTTCGAACCCAAAGCAATGGAAAACATGGAACAATCTAACCGAATATATCAACAGTCTTTCTCATGATATGTTAAATTTCTGGGTTTTTATCAGCACTCCTCAATCTAACTATCGAATTTGCGAAGTAACTCAAACAAAGTATCCAGATGGCTTCATGTCTGATGGTCAAACAAATTTCAACATTTTGGTGATTGATTACAACGAATTCTACGATGAAGCTTGAAAATTTCCGGGCGTTATTTTCCCATCTTCGGTTAATTTTTGTTCTGCTTTTTGGCCATAATCATGTGAAGGAGTCTTTCGATGTCTACTGGTCGTCACATTCGTCCTGAAGAACTTGATACCTTGTTCAACGCTGAATTCAATGTGCTGCTCCGTGGCAAGCATGGCGTTGGCAAAACCGCCATGATTAAAAGCTGTTTCGAGCGAAATGGATTAGTGCGTAACGAATCCTACCTTTATTTTAGCACACCTACTATGGATCCTTGGACTGACCTTGTTGGTGTACCAAAAGCGATTACTGATAAAGATAACAGACAGTATCTCGATTTTATTCGACCCAAAAATTTGATCGACGGCAAGATTGTTGCTATTTTCTTTGACGAATACAACAGATCGGCTGCTAAAGTAAGAAATGCGATCATGGAGCTTATTCAATTCAAATCTATCAATGGCTATAAATTTCCAAATCTGAAAGTAGTTTGGGCTGCAATCAACCCCGCTACTGAGGACGAGATTTATGATGTCCAACGGACAGATCCGGCTCAAGAGGATCGCTATCATACTCTCCCAATTGATGTGCCATACGAGTGCAACCGTGAATACTTCGTTGAAAAATATGGCAACATGATTGCAAATGCTGCAATCGAGTGGTGGAATGATTTGCCAGAAGATGTGCGAGATTCGGTTAGCCCTCGTCGCTTGGATTACGCCCTGACGGCTAATTCCAAAAACATCAATCTTGATCTTATTCTGCCAAAAAGCAGCAATATCAACAAGTTGACGCAAGCTCTGCGTATTGGGCCAGTGCTTGATAAACTTGAATCTTTTATGAATAGCAAAGATTCTTCTGGCGCAAGAATGTTTCTTGCCAATAATAACAACTTGAACTCTTCGACCAAGTATATCCTTGAAAATAAGGAAATGCTTGCATTCTTTCTTCCACTATTCCCAAAGGAACAACTCGCATCACTCATCTCAAAAAACGATAAGATTTGCAGTTATGTCTCATCTAATGCTGCAAATGTCAGCGTTTACAATGAGCTTATGGCCGAAATTATGCGTTCAAAAGACCCCGGACAAAAAGAGCTTCAGAAAAAGCTTCGTGATTTGTGGGGCAATGCGATGACTAAATCTCTTGTATCCGACCTAAGTCCTTCTGCTGGGGACTACAGCCCCGCAGATCCACATTTCAATCCTTCTGCAAATCAAACTGATTTAGCAGCTATAAAGGGCATCTTGGACTTTTCCACCACGAGCGCCAGAGATACTGCTTTTAATAAAGTTAAGAACAATTTGCCGAAACATCTTACTGGAGATGATGCTTTGGCAGTCCTGAATGTTTTAAACTCAATCACAAAGGAAAGCTTTGCCAGCACTCTTTTGTCGCCAAAGTATGAACTTCTTGCGGGCGTAATCAATCATTGTTTGGTTGCTCTTCGTGATAATGGAGTCTTGGATCCTAAAAAAGGCCATCTGATTGATTGTCTTGTTGACCTGTACCCTTCTCTAAACATGATGAGAACGAAGCTCAAGACAACAAACAAGCTTTCCACTATCATTCGTGCATAAAAAAGGAGTACTTCTATGTTGAATATTGCAGAAGTTATTAAAGACGCTGATGCTATGACATCCGATGAGTGGAAGAAAATTTGCCACTTGTTGGAGGATCATCACTGCTTGTTCTATAAAATTTGGGAAATGGGTAAACCCATGTTTACCAACAGCATTCCCACTGCTTGCGTTACATTTGACAAAAATGGTACATACCTTTATTTCTTGTTTAATCCCACATTTTGGCAAGGTCTCGATTCGTATAACAAATTGTTTGTAATCTGCCATGAGGCTTTGCATGTCATCCTCAATCATGGAGTACGATTCAAAGACAGTAATCAAAGAGAAACAGCAAACATCGCTATGGATGTTGTTGTAAACCATACCCTGACAAGGGAATTTGGATTTGATCGTAACCTTATTCAGAATTGGGAAGAACTATGTTGGGTAGATACTGTTTTTGGCAAAAATTATAACCACAATGGTCTTCGGTTGATGCAAGGTGAGACAGCCGAATTCTATTTCAATCTACTATTGAACAAAAAGAAAAAGAAAAAGGATAATCAACAGGGCCAACAGGGTCAAAATAACTCTGGGAATGAGTCAGGTTCTTCTTCGCAAGGTCAAGGTCAGCAAGAAGACCAAAATAGCCAAGCTGGTTCTGGCTCTTCTAAAGTCAAAACCTTAGACCAACACCATTTTGGAGATCCAAACTCAGACGGCACTCAGGGAACTGACTCCCAAAAAATTATTGATGCTGTGAATGCCAATCTTTCCGAAGAAGAACAAAACATCGTTAAACAAAGCATTAGCAAGCATTCATCATCCGAAAGCCCTTTTTCTCAAGCTGGGACTGGTGCGGGGGGTCAGCAATCTCAAGTTCAGGATGTACAAGTCAAAATTAAAAAGAAATGGGAGTCAGTTATTAAAAAATGGACTGCCATGAAGCTAATGGACACTGAAAAAACAGTAGATCAATGGGCCAAAGAGCATCGTAGATATGTGCTTTTGCCTCAAGATATGATGTTGCCCACAGAACTTGATATAGAAACTTTGTCTTATGACAAAAACAAAATTGATGTTTATTTCTTCTTGGACACCAGCGGTAGCTGCTGGCATTTAAAAGATCGCTTTTTTGCTATCGCTAAAACTTTGCCAAAAAGCAGATTTAATGTGAATCTGTTTTGTTTTGATACTCAAGTAACACCTACTGATTTTGCTAAGAGTACGATATATGGCAGTGGTGGCACTTGCTTCAGAGTTATTGAAGAATATATACAGCAAGAGCTAAACATGCGTAAAGCCAAGAAGAAGAAAGCTAAATATCCCGATGCCGTATGGGTAATGACGGATGGATATGGGACTAAAGTCTGTCCTGAAAAACCCAAGAATTGGTACTGGTTTATAGACCATCCGCAATACAACAACAAAGCTAGAGTTGATTCTCATATGAAAAATCTAACATCCGATATGATTCCAAAAGAATGTAATATGTTTAGCCTATCGGATTTTGTGTAAAAAAGAAACTTTCTGGAAGTTTTAAAAACTCTCTAAGGGGAATACATGTGTATTCTCCATAAATAAATTTATATTTATATTCACCTTCCATAGCCTTGGTTGGACAAAAAACCAACCAAGGCTTTCTGTCTCTTCTCCAAAATAAAAGAGGTATTTTACCGCATCTTTTAGAGTCATCTTCTACTTGCTGTATAAAAGCATCTAAATCAGCAGAACCATTTTCTAGGGCTGAATTTAAATCAATCTTTGAATATCCGCCTTTGGACTCACACACAAATCTAAACCCTTCAGGACAACATAGATCTCCTGTTAGAGTGTCTTGTGCGTGTTTGGGTAGGTTTTTGACTTGCCCCCATCTATTCCCGGAACCAACAGATCTGCTAAATCCTTCTCCGAATTTTTTATTTAAAATTAATACCAATTCCCTTTCTACCCTTTTGCCTTTTTGGCCTCCTTTAATCCTTTTTGTTTTATTTTTGAATTTTTCTATGTTATATTCATCTTCAATATCATCGAAATTCATTTTTTATCTTTCTGCAATAAATCTTGCAACAAATTAGAATACTCTACAATCCGAGAAAAATCAGTTTTTTCAATAATTTTTCCAGCTTTCTTTCTTTTTATATAACTGAATAAAGCATCTTCAAGTTTTTCTAAACTTGTGTCAATTTCTGTAGTTTTATCTGAATTTATAATGGAAGCATCAAATGATATAGGTGCTTTAAATAACTTTGTTTTTTTATCTTGAATAACTTTGTAATCAAACATTTTATCCCATGCAAACTTGCTTTGTTCAGCTGTGCAACAGTAAAATCCAAAATTATTTTCTACATCACAAGAAATATTAACTATAAAGTATGGGTTTATTTCATGAATTTTAAATTTTAAATTTTGAAATTCGGGCAAATCATCAATACTGTTAAGAAATATTTCAGCCGTGCTACAAAACATGTATTGCCCAAGATCTTCGGTCAAATCAATTAACCATAAAGGTCTCTGGTGGTTTCTGAACAAACATAAGTGCCTAGAATCTTCATTTGACTGTGCGTAGGCTACTGCGTAAGCACTTTTTTCCGTCCATGCAAGTATATTTTTCATGATCTCATCAAATGTTCCATCCTGCTCCATAATTCTTAGTATGACTTCGGAATCACAATCAGTTTCAGTTTCATAAACGCTTTTAATTTCTTTGAGTTCATTTTTGTTAATAAAGCCGTTATGTATTACAGCTTTCTGATAGTCTCTGCTAATAAAAGGATGGTTGTTGATGTTTATAGATGGTAGTCCTACGCCACTCGTAGCTGCTCTACAATGAAATAATCCCAAACTGAGATCATAATTCCATAATTTGGCATATTGTTCTTTTTTAACAAACTCCGAAGATGGAGTAGGCTCTTTATAAAAATAAACTTCCTTATGCAAAAAATCCGAAACACAATAGAATCCAGAGGCATCAATGCCTCGACTTTGTGTCTTGACAAATATACTCGTAATAAGTTTTTTGGTAATTTCCGGATTTTTACTTACGCCTATAAATCCTAACAAACCACACATTATATTCTTAATGCACCTTCTGGAGGTTGTCCTATAGGAGGATTTTTACTCAAATCAAAACCTGAAATTTGTTGTCCAGCTGTTATATCTGGTTCTGTTACAGTTTGAGTCTGTTGAGGTTCTGATTTGGTTTGATCTTCTTTTGGCTCCGTACCTAGTTGATTAATTGGTCCTTCAATTTTATCAATTATATTTTTTTTAAGTAGGTCAACGCTGCCATTTACAATTGTTTCTAGATTATCATTTTTGTTTACTGCATTCTCTAATGCTACACCTATTTTTTGCAATATTTCAAGATATGGGTATTGTTCTTTCAACCAATGTCCCGTAACTATACCTCTAATTTTATTAACAACTGTTTTTACGGATTGAACGACAACCTGAGTACCAATTTGCTTCATGGTACTTTGTATTTCTTGCAGATCACCGTAAACAGATCCTGCTTTTTCTTTGAGAAATTCATTATTCTCATACAACATAAATCTGCGAAAACTAAAATTTTTATAATTCATATAAGCCTCATATTATTATTATATTTATTAATTTGTTTAAAAATAAGGCCTAATATAATACAAACGGGTTGGATTTTTGAATCCAACCCGTTTGTAATTTTTCTTAACTACATTTCGTCCAACCGCATGATTTGCATGTCACGCATCCATCTGTTCTTTCGACGCTATCAGACTCACAGCTGGGACAATTTTCTCCACTAACCTTTGTACCATCTTTAATGTACTTCTTAAGAGTCCTTGCAAGAACTTTGCTTAAGCTTGCAAGATCGCCTTTAGTTTTTTCAAGTTGGTGAACGACAAACTCTATGCTTGTTCCGTGTCGAAGTGCTGTGCTGACCATTCTGCACAATGCATCTCCATTTTCATGGTTGTTTATGTTGGTCAAATCGAATGTTTCATTGTTTGCAATGAACACATAATTACTTCTTGCTTTTTTCTTAAGGTTTCCACTGGTGTTTGATTTATTGATGATAGGCTTGTTGTCATCATCTATATTTACTCCAGCGAATACTTCGTAAGGATCACCTTCTAGCAACCCAACTACCACATAATATGGCTCACCCTTGATAATTGGATAATGCACATCAGCGGGTATAATTTGCGGCCTTTTTGGGGCATCATTCTTAAGAATCTTAAGGCTTTCTTCCTTCTTAGTTGGTTTTTCAACAAGCACACCTGTTCTACAGTTTTTCCTGTATACAGTCATACCTTTGCAACCGTATCGCCATGCTGCCTCATATATTTTGGCAACCTGTTCTTCGGTTACATCCTCTGGCAAATTGACTGTTTTGGATATGGCATGGTCAACAAATTTCTGTGCTTCAGCCTGCAACTTCACTGCTGCGACCCAATCTATATCTTCGGCACAGTGTCCAAACCAAGGAGATTTTTTAAGATCTTTTTCGTTTGTGATTTCCATCCACATTTTTACTTTTGGATGATAGACTTCGAATTCTTGCCAATGATCGCCGGTTTGATCTATAAAGTCAGTCCTAGCATTTTTATCGTTTGGATTAATCTTTTTTCTACGAGTGTATGGGAATAACATAAAGAGTGGTTCTACACCACTTGTAGTCTGCGTCATAATAGATACAGATCCAGTTGGTGCAATAGTCAGATTCGCAATATTTCTTCTGCCATATTTAGAAATTTCGCCATAAAGCTTTGGATCATGCTCCTTAATCATGAGAAGGAATTCAGAATCCTTTTCTTTTTCCCATTTCCAAATTGGGAATGCACCAATTTCTTTAGCCATATCACAGCTTGATCTAAATGAAGACAAACAGAGAGTCTTCATGATTTTTCCGGTTACTTCTATACTCTCTTCAGATCCATATCCGATACCCAAAGCAGCAAGAGTATCTCCCAAAGCAGTGATTCCAGTACCTGTTCTTCTGCCGTTATTGCATTTTTCATAAACCGTTTTCCACAAATCAAGCTCTCTTTGCTTGATATGCTTATCTTCAGGATCCTTCTTAATCTTATCCAAGATCTGCTGGATCTTTTCGAGTTCCATATCGATCATATCATCCATAAGTCTTTGCAATATCTCGCCGTGTTTGGCAAATAGTTCGTAGTCAAACGAGGCATCCTTGGTGAATGGCTTGTTTACATAACTAAACAAGTTAAGCACCATGAGACGGCATGAGTCAAAAGAACACAATGGTAGTTCGCTACACGGATTGGTACTTATGGTCTTATACCCTTCGTCAGCATAGCAATCTACGGCGTTGTATTTGGTTACACGATCCCAGAATAACAGACCCGGTTCGGCTCTTAACCAAGCATTGTGGATAATTTTCTTCCACAAATCCTTTGCTTTAACGACAATATCATTATCGCTGGGAGGAGCGTCCACCGGGAATCTCAATCGATAATCTTCATCGTTTTCTACTGCTTTCAAAAACTCATCGCTCAGCAGCACCGACACATTTGCGCCAGTTACTTTAGTATTATCATTTTTCACTGTAATGAAATTCTCAACATCTTTATGAGCAACATCGATGCTTAACATCAATGCGCCTCTTCTGCCACTTTGTCCAACTTCACGAATTGTGTTACTGTACCTTTCCATCCAACTAGTTATTCCGGTCGAACTTCTAGCAGCATTTTTAACGGATGCCCCAGCTGGTCGGAGCTTAGAAATATCAACTCCTACACCACCACGCCTTTTTGATATTTGAGCCAACATTTCATCGACTCTCATAATACCGCCGTATGAGTCTTCTGGACTTTCAACTACATAACAATTACTCAGACTGATAGTTTGAAAATTATTCCCTATACCAAACATGGGAGAACCCTGTGGAACCACATATTTGAAGTGATCCAGAAGAGCAAAAATTTCAGATTCTTTCAAAGGTTTTTTAAATTTCTTTTCTTCGATTCTAGCAAATTCTTTTGCGATTCTATGGTGCATATCTGTTGGTGTTGCTTCCAGCAAATTACCTTCATTATCTCTCAAAGCGTATTTGTCTAGAAATACTTTTGCAGCCAATTCGTCGCCATCAAAATAAGAAATGCATTGCTCGAATGCATCATTGTACTGATACATATTAACTCCTGTTCTGCGGTAATTAGGTAAGAGGTTTTATCTAGATGATCTTTTTAAATTTTACTCATCATCACTTGCGGTTTTCAAGTTTTGCCTCTCCATTTTCGAGCACTAAGTTCAATTTATCACTCGATTTAAGATATTCTAATAAATTTTGATCATGTGTGGTAACAAACACTCTCTTATCGGCGCTGAGTTCAACAATCATTCTGTAGATTGCCTCTGCACCGGCTTTATCTATATTTGAAGTTACTTCATCAAGAAAAACTATGTCTAAGTAGCGACCAGTATTGAGACTCATTACATGGGCAAAAGCCTGACTTAATGCCAAGTTTATACGCCTTTTTTGACCGCCAGAAATTGCAAAATATGATAATTTCGATTCTTCGGGCAGCTTATCAATATAATCTTCGAATTGATTATCGAACCTAATTCTCAAGTTGCCGTCGATTAATATATTCAGCCAGTAAGCAAGGTTGTTATTTAAAGCGGGTACAACTTCGTCAATAATATATTTTCTAATACCTTGATCTCCAAAGGCTACACTCCAATATTCATAATATTTCATTTCATTTTTTATAATTTTAGTTTCGTCACATATTTCCTCTGCTTGTTTTTGAAGTTTATTTGATTTGCTTTCTGCATCAAGTAAATATTGATCAAATGGGGTACTTAAGATTTTGTCGGGATCATATTTAGAGCATTCGATTTCAAGTATTTCCTTTTTGTTGTTGAGACCGTTTAGTTTATTAGACACATCTGGCTTAGGGATGTTTAGTATTCTGGTTTTTTCCCGCAATAACTCCTCAATTTTTTTATTAAAAGATCTTAGCTTTTCTTCTTGCACAGCAATAGCTTGGGCTATGCTGGCTTTCTGGGTGCTTTTTAAGGATCTATCTTTTTCCATTAAATCCAAAGATGCTTTTACATTTGTCCATTTTGTTCGAATATCAGTAGCCTCTGCTTTGTGTTTTGATAGAACCGCTGCGTAATTTTCTTTGGATATGATTGACATACAATGCTGGCATTCAACTCCATCTTCGAGTTTGTTTATTTTTTCAATTGCAGCAGCTATTGTTTTTCCCTGTGATTCATAGGATGATTTTTCTAATTTTACATTTTGTATTTCTAAATCTGCTGCATCTATTTCGATTTTGATTTTCGCAAGAACATCATTCCCCTTTTGTATATTGCTTAAGGCTTTTTCTTTATTGCTTTCAAGGTCGGCAATTTGCGAATCAATTTCAGGTATTTTTTCTTGCTCTTTTTGATATTCTGCAATAGTTGAATCATTTTCCCGTAATTGGCTAATTTCATTTTCAACTTCATGAATTTGTTTTTTAATTTGTATAAATTTATTGGCTATATCCAGCCTGTATTTTTTAATATCATTTTTATACTTTTCAATCATCAGCAAATTGTCATCATTTGCTTTGTTGGCATAAGTCAATTCCATGTCTTTGCTTGCAAGCTTTTCCTTGTGAATTTTGAGAAGTTTTTTAGATGCTTCTTGATAGTTTCTAAATTTTTCAAGGCTAAGTAAATTTTCTACAATAATTCTTTTATCAGCCGCATCACATTCCAGAAATGCAACGCTATTATTGTCTGTAAAAACAGCAATATTTACAAAACTTTCATAAGAAAGACCTAAAATATCTTCAATTTTCTTTTGTGTTGCAGGCATACCTCCAAGCGTAATCTCAGTGGTGTCGTCCCATATTCCTTTTTCACTTTCATAAAGTTTCAAACCATCTGGTTTTCTCGTCCTAACGAGTTTGTATTTGTCCCATTCGATTTCTATTTTAAGCTTCTTACCTGTTTTATTATTGATAACATCTTTATGACTTAATTTTTTTGGTTTTTTAATTGTTTTGCCGAAAAAACCATACACAAGTATTTCTGGAATGGAGCTTTTGCCAGCGCCGTTACTAGCAAATTCTTCGCTATTTTTTGGTGTACTATCTAGATTTTTCCCATGCACTAAAACTATGTTCTGGTAGTTTTTAAAATTAATCTCAATTCCCTCATCGCCAAAACAAAAGAAATTTTGTGCCGAAATTCTTTTAAACTCAATCTTCTTCATCGAAATTTACTCCTCGGTTTGAGCGAAACTAATAATCTCATTGCCAATTTCTAACAACATATCTTTGTCTAAATCTGTACTTGTCTCTTGTTGTAAATAATTGTTCAAAAGCGTTGCTTCATCGCCAATAATTTTCTTCACATCAGTGATAACATGTTCCTCTATTTTTTTGGCTTCACATCGAACACGCAGATTAGCTATTTTTGATTCTGCTGTAAAGCATTCCAGTTGTTTTTTAAGTTCAATATCAGAAGCATCTGAGACAGTTAAATCAATATAAGATCCCTCTAATGTTGATTTATCAATAGCCTGAAAATTAGTTTCGTTTAAATAAAAATGCTTGGGACTGAATGTATTTTCAATATATTCGACGGAATCATTATCGCTATCAAGCACAATTACATGTTTTTTTTCATTTGCCTCGCCAAAGGATAACTGAAGAGGGCTTCCAATATATTCTACATTTTCAGCTAGTTTTTGGCTGCCGTGATAGTGTCCAAAAAATGCTCTTTTGTATTTTTTAAATAGATGTGCATCTACTTTGACCATATCCCCATCGTGTTCAATTGCGACATCGGATATTGATCCAGCAGAATTTAACTTGGCTCCATCAATAGCAAGATGAGCAAGCAAGTATGATTTTGGAATACTAGATTTAGGCAGTATTTCTAATTCTTCTAAAGGATTATGCGTGTATGGTATGAAGTGCCAGTCAACGCCTGCAATATTTATACTTTGTGTTTTATCAATAACAAAATAATTTTCAATTGCACTGTACGGGTAAATGCTGCTTATAGTCCAAGCGTTTGCAAACCACATGTCATGATTGCCAACTAAAAGATAGACAGGTCTTTTTTTATTTTTCCATTTATTCAAAATTTTAAAAACTTCAACATAAGTAAACGAATCAAGCTTTTGCCTTTCGTGCAGCAAATCGCCGCCAAACAGTACAGCATCTACATTTCTATTATCAGCCACTTGAAAACACCAATCAAGAGCTTTTAAACAATCGTTTAACCTTTCGTTTTTTTGTTTGTGCGGATGCACATGAATATCAGAAAATAGAAGAAATTTAGACATAAAAATACCTCCACAAATATGGAGGTATTTTACCACAATAACGACAAATTGCAATTAATCTTCTGGCTTTTCGAACTGACTCAAGTATGTTTCAAGAGCATCATAAACATTCTTGAGATCAATTTTCGTGTTTGCTTCTGCCCCTCCTGCACCTGCTCCTGCATCTAATGCTCCCCCAAGTCCTCCCATGTCACCTCCGGGTGCTCCCATTGATGCATCTGCTCCTCCGGGTGGCATGCCCATATCCCCTCCCGGTGCTCCACCGGCTGGAGGGGGTGGTGGTGGTGCTGCTCCACCAGCAGGTGGAGGTGGTGACGCTCCCGCTGCTGGCTCGTCTGCTTCTTTAAGTATTTTCGATTTATAATCTTTAAAAGTTATCATAGAACCTCAAAATATATTTATAAATGTCCACTAAATAATACATGAAAAGTTTTGACCAATGGAAGTTTGAACAAACAGAACCTAGTGTTTCAGGGCCGCAAGCTGCCGATCAAACACTTTCCAGACCTGAAGGTAGTGAGCCTGCGTCTACGGCTGTGTCTGCTGCTACTTCCACGACTCCTTCTCCTAAAATGAAAATTAAACCTTGGAAAGCAAGCAAAGAAGATATTCTAAATTTTTGGCGAGGTATTGGAGCTAACATTCCTTTACAGTTGAAGACAATAGATTATGATCATGAGGGATCTACAATTCAAGAAGACGGTATCAGAATAACTGGCAGTAAAGAATTTATCACAAGTGTTCTTTCAAGATTGAAAGATTTTTTGACTTACGAAAATCCCGAAAGTAAGTTAATGGTTGCGTATAGACAATCTCCTAAAAGCTTTGTGCCGGGAAATAAAAATAGTTACATTTTCTACCTACAAGCCAAAAAGAGAGGCAAGAACGCTTAACTCGCTTTTCGATCTTCTTGGTGTTCGGTAATTATTTCTTCTGCGTCTTTGATATGGTTTTGAATTTTTTTAGACATTTGTTTTTGTCTGTCTGTAACCAGCTGGACTTTCTTAGTTATACCCGATAAAATCTGTACTACTTCCGCAAACTCTTCGGTTAACATAACGAATACCTCAGTTATTGACATAGTATTTACTTTGATGCCATGTATTTTGGAGTACATTTGAATGGAAAGCTTGACAACTGAACAGCAGGATGCTGTCGATTTTATTCGTGCCAACCTACATTCTAAGCCTTATTTATGTATTGGCGGATACGCTGGGACAGGTAAATCTACCTGTTTGAAAGTATTAAAAGATATTTATCCGAATTTCGCTATGTGTGCTTTCACCGGCAAGGCAGCAAATGTTCTAAGAAAAAAAGGGATCAATGCAAGTACGATTCATTCTTTGATTTATAAAGTTGAAAAAGACCTTGATGGCAATCCATATTTCCGTTTGAAACAAAGATATCTTTTAGGAAATCAAATAGAAGGTTTTTTTGTGGATGAAGCAAGCATGATATCAAAAGATTTGATGGAGGATTTATTATCATTCGATTTGCCTGTAATTTTTATCGGAGATCACGGGCAATTGGAGCCAGTAGGTTCATCTCACAATCTTATGAAAAACCCAGACTTTAAGTTGGAGACAATTCATAGAAATGCCAATAGCATAGCTAAATTTGCAAGCTTTTTAAGAGAAGGAAACTCTGCTATCAATTTTCCTAGTTGTGACAGAGTTAAACTTGTTGCAAAAAAGAACATAGCTCTTGAAAAGGTTTTGTATTTTGATCAAATCATTTGCGCTTTCAACAAAACAAGATTAAATATCAATAAGCAAATCCGACTCCTCTATAATTATAAAGAGGAACCGCAAGAGAGCGATAAAATTATCTGTCTTAAAAATAACAAGACATTTCAAGTTTTTAATGGTATGATGGGGCACATCATAAAAACAAACAAGAAAATTATGACATTTAAAACAGATGATGGTCAGATTTATACTTTGCCAGTAGACAAAAAACAATTCAATTCCGAGAAGCTTCTTGAATCATCGAATCAAAACAACAAGGTTTGCTATTTTGATTATGGATACTGCATCACATGTCACAAAGCACAAGGAGATGAATGGGACAATGTTTTAGTCATCGAAGAAAAAAGCACCATGTGGGATCACAACAGGTGGGCTTACACGGCAGCTTCTAGAGCAAAAGAACTTTTATTTTGGGCACTGTGAGGAAAAAATGACAACACTCATAATTAACAATGACATCAGCGTATTAAATTCTGACAATGCAGAACTAATAAAATTAATTTTTGAAAACCTCAGATTCAAGGATAGAAATTATTTTCACAATCCAAGATACCGACAAAGATTATGGGACGGATACACTAATTTTTTTAACAATAAAAATGGCAAATTTCTTACAGGACTATTGCCAGAAATTGTAGTTGCATGCAAGCATTATGATGTGAAACCAAAAGTTATAGATAATAGAACAAAAGTTGATTTTGCAATTACTGAAATCAACAAAACTTTTCTGCATTCCTGTACTCCTGCCGGATCTAAGCCTATTACACTTGAAGACTATCAAGTAGATTTCGTAAATACCGCTATCAAAAACAAGCGTGGAATTATTTTTGCACCTACTAGCGCTGGCAAAAGCTTGACCATGTTGTCAATTTTGAAATGTTTACCGTCTAACACAAAAACATTAATTTTGCAAAATAGAAAAACTTTAGCACAGCAAAACTACGAAGAATATGTCAAATGGGGGTTGCCGAATGTAGGCAGAATATGGCAGGGATATAACGAACCTAATGTCTTTACTGTATCCACTGTTCAATCATTGGAAAAAGCAGTTCATTTATTATCTGAAATAGAAGTTTTATTGGTAGACGAAATACATGACATGATGAGCGCAGCACCTAAAGCTGTTTATAGAAGATTGAAAAATTGCAGCGTTCGTATAGCAGTAAGTGCAACACCTTTTAAATATGGTGAAACTGACAAAATACAAAAATATTATGTCAAAGGTTTTTTCGGACCTCCTTTTAGAATTAAATCAACTGAGTCTGGTATTCTTACTACCAAAGAATTACAAGACAGAGGAAGGCTTTCTAAAAGTAAATGTACATTTTACAAAATAACAGAACCTCAAATACCTCACGATATTTACATAGATGCAGTAACAAATGGACTGGTAGAAAATGATTATTTCCATGATCGTTTAGTGCAGTTGACATCACAAATGCAGGGCAGAACCTTAATCTTGGTAGAAAGATTAGCTCACGGAGATGCTCTTTTGAAAAGAATTCCTAGTGCATTATGGGTTCAAGGCAAAGATGATGATGAAACAAGAAAGCAAGTTATAGAAAAACTTCAAAAAGAAAAGAATTGTATTGCAATTGCAACACAAGGTATTTTCAACACGGGCATCAATGTTTTCGTACATAATCTTATAAATGCTGCTGGTGGACAAGCTGATCACTTGATCATTCAGCGCATGGGAAGAGGATTACGCACCGCATCTGATAAAGAAGAACTAAATTACATAGATTTTATTTTCGAAATAAATCCTTACTTGCACAAGCATAGTCTGAAAAGAATTAAAATTCTTAAACAGCAAGGACATGATATAGAAGTGTTAGAATAATTACTTATTAAATGCTGCAACCAGATCTCGCATTCTGGTATTTTGATTTTTAAGCAGGTTCAAAACCGTGCTTTTTGGTATTTCTTTTAAATCTGTAAAAAGATTCCAACCGACAATTTTAGCTCTAAATCTATCGTAATTATCAAAATCACTTATTTGGACATCATCAAACGCAGCATTACTTAGATTTGGTAGACCTAAGTGAGACTTAAGCATGTCTGTTAGTGTATCAATTTTGAGTTCTTCTTCATTGAGCCATAAATTGAAGTTATTCATTACTTGATCCATATATAAGTTACCCTATATTTATGACTAACATATGAAAAAGTATTTTTTATTCAAAGAATGGCTGCAAAAAACTCCCGAATCACTTTTTGGATTCGCTACGACTCAATTGCATGTCAAAAAACCCTTTTATACAGAAGAGCCTATAGAAAAACTTGATAGCTCTCATGTTTTGGAAGAATTAGTAAGAATGGGTAAATTGAATGGTCGCATACCTACAAAAACATGGTCTAATATTTTAGAATATGGAAACGAACCGGGAGGATTAAATGTAAGCATATCACCTCTGGGTTCCTATAAAATTATTGTTAGAAAATACATTAGCGATAATAAAGGTAATATTATACCTATTTGCAAAAATGTCATACCTTTGCTTAATGATTTTGACCATAAAGGTGACAATGATCCTTCAGAGCTTAAATTAGCTTCGGATATTTTTAATGTACTATCAAAAATTGATCAAGAAAAATTAGAAGCACCCAAGACAGATTGGAATGGATTAGAAATATTAACTACTGATCTGGCCAAACGAGTCAAAATGGAACATCCTCCAATCATGAATTATGGAGGAGTCATAAAATTAAATGAACATACTTATATAATTTATCTAACTTATAAAGGCTATGGCAACGGCACTCCCGGCTCACAAAAATCTGAAGAATTTATAATTTATATGCAATATAAACCTAATAAAGGTCTTATCCACTCATGGGGTTGTGAAGTAAACAGCCCTGCTAGAACTAGACTTTATCTTTCTGCCCCAAGTGAATGGGACGAATTATTCTCCCCGTCTCAACCTAATGATGAAATCGTAAATTGTATTATGAAGATTCTTTCAACATATTAATTTCATAATCAAAATATGTCGAGTACATTTTTTTGACTTTTTCCATGTCAAAATCTTTGTATGTTTCGATATTGCATAAATCATAAATATCTTTACTTAGTTGTTCAGATAGCAATTTGATCCAACACGATGATATAACATACAACGGACTAATTTTCTTCAAAAGAACATATTTTAATATGTTAGATCCATTTTCCTTGTAATTTTGTATGGAAAAATCATTCTTAAGTAAATTAGATAAAGCAGTTTTGCTTTTCTCAAATTCATAAACCAAATTACTTTCAACAAAAACATAATTTATAGAAGTTATATTAGTCTTCTCTTTGACCCATTTCTTCCAAAGCTCCCATCTTTTATTTGCTTGCTCTCCGTGCAGCATATTCACTTCAATTAAGGGTTGTTTGCCATCATCTTGAATTTTTTTCATTACCTCAAATTGTGCTCTAATAAAAAGTATGGATTGAAATGCATCAAATCTGTGGGAGTTATCCTTTATAAACTTAATCATGTGTTTAAAAATGATAGATTTTTTTAATTTTTTAACATCAGATACATTTCTGCCATGACGGTAATTTGGGAAATATTTCTGTCTTGACTTAATGTAATAGCTTACTAATTGGTACGCTAAAGTTTCTTGTGCTGTGAACTTGAGTTCAAAAGCCATTTGAGGATTATATTCCATGTCTTGTCCTTGGTTGGGTAGGTGAATTAAATATTCCATAGATTTGCTTCAAATACAATCTCAGGTTACAATGAATTTGTAATTGGATTAGGTGAAGTGTCTACCTAAGAATTTTACAGCATTTTAATGGCAACATTTAAATGTTGAAACCTACTGGAGCGGTACTCCCTGCTGAAACCCACTAGTGCAATACGGGAGCCTAGTGAACCAGTTAAAGACAAGGTCAGCCCATATCTGCCTAAAAATGGCGGGGCATTCTTTGATGAGTATTTAATACAAAATCGAAGATGAGATATGGGTTAGGAGTCTTTCAAAAAAGACACAGTAAATCAACAAATTTAGTGTTTGTTGATGGAATGCCGTATCAAGTGGACTGGTAACAAAAATAAAAGAGAATTAACATTTTCTCTTTTATTTTTTTTGGCCGTCCTCCTTGAACCCGCCTCCCGGTTTTGATATATTTCCCACCAAAAAAGTAGCAAATTTTTTTATGTTGATATTGCGCCATTTTTATGATTTACTGCCGCATCTGACAAAGTAATTAAGTCTAGGATTAATCATGCCAAACATTGAGCAACTCTCTGTGACCTTGCATGAAATAATCACTAAAGAGCCTGTGGTATTTATTTCAACATCTAACTCTGTAGACTCTACCACCTTCGCAAAATTGATCCTTAAATTGACGATCTCTGCTCCAAGCGGGAGATCCATCAGTTTGAACCTTACCCCCGATAATACGCTAATTTTGTTGAAGCTTTGTGAATCCATGAATAGGGCTAAATCAACGCCTTTAATTGGGCATGATTTGAAAACAATTTTTACATTTTTTTACAGGGTGACTGGCAAACCGTTAATACTAAATAATGTGTTTGATTTACTCTGGTACGAGACTTTCCTTAGATTAGAATCATCTGCCAATGATATTAATGCTGCTATATCAAATTTTAAACATTGGTTATTCAATAAAAATTTAATGTCCTTGTATAAAAATATTTATCAACCGTTGATTTGTAGGACTTTGCCAAGTATTGAAGCCTTTCCTTTGTGCGATGAAAATATGGGGCAACTGGTATTTAGCAATTACCATATAGATGGACAGGAAAATGGGAGGTTGTCCTGCTCATGCCACGGCAAAAGATGTTTCAACCCCCACAGCTTGGGGCAAGAAAAAAACAATCTGAAACTCTACAAATTTGGCGACATCTTTTTCCAGTACGATTATAAAAATATGGAGGTTGCTGTACTTGCAACGATGTCCAGCGACAAAGCATTATTAGAAATTATAAATTCTGACAAAGATGTTTATGAATCTATTTTTTATCAAGTTACAGGCTTGTCAAATCATGAGGATGCTAGAAATCTTGGGAAAAAAATGTTTCTGCCGGTTATATATGGACAGTCAGCTACAGGACTTGCAAAGAGTCTAGACATCTCTGTAGATCAATCACAATTATACTGCAACAAAATGCAAGAGCTTTTCTCTGGAGCGTTTGATTTTGTTGAATCCTACCAATCAAATGCTAAGAAACACGGTTTTGTTGTTGATATATTTGGAAGAAATAGATCTTTAGCGGCAGATGAAGCGTATAAAGCTAGGAATTTTTGTATTCAATCTCCTGCTGCTTTGATTTGTTTGGAGTCTTTGGTAAAATTAGATAATGACGGTGCTGCCGAATATAGGATAGCATTTCATGTGCATGACGGATATTATCTAGCATGTAAAACGAAATGTATGCAAGATGTGTATTATCGTGCCAAGAAAATACTTGAATCTAAAACTGAGTTGATGCCGGATTTAAGACTCCAAGTATCCGTAAAGGTTGGAAAATCGCTCGACAAAATGACACTACTAGACAAAAAGGTGAAAACTTGAGTTCAATATTTAAAAACTTCCCGATATCTAGCGAGGAATACAAAAAACTAGAAAAGAAATTTGGACAACTTTGTTATTATGCTGCATGGCAGTTAACTAGAAAGAATAGTTCCAATAATCATCAGTATGATCTTGATGACTTTCAACAGGAATTGATGCTGAGTGTGTTGAGGGCTGGATCATATTATAAAAGACAAATTTATATTGATTCGTGTTTAAATGCACTTAAAAATACGAATCTTAATACTTTTACGAAATCTATTTTGGAAGAATTACAACTTTTGTGGGACAACAGAACAAGGCATGGCGCTAACAGACAGAAATTTGGCGATTATCAAGAAGTTATTTTGGATAAATTGTGTGACAGCTTTTTGAAGAGCGATGAAAAGCCAGCCAAGGACAGAATTTTGGTTTTTGATGGAAAATTTGTTACATATTGCAAACAAATAATTTGGAATGCTCAGCGTAATTTAGGAAAAAAAATAACACGGGAAAAGCCTATCAGAAGTGGTCAAGTAAGCTTGTCAGACCATGATTACTTAGTGTATGGTTAGGGCATGAGCGAACTTAACGATGATGAAAAAGCAATTGTAGAAAAACTCGCTACAGTCAGCGAGACAAAGAAGGTCAAATATAGTTTTGATGATAACTTCCAAAGAAGGATACTTGGTTTAATACTTACTGATCGAAATTTTCTCGTTCAGGCAAAGTCATTAATTGAACCAGAATATTTTAGCAACGAAGCTCATGTTTTAATTGCAAATAGTCTTTATCAATATTTTGATACTTACAATAATAGTTTGCCGGAAAAGTTTGTTTTGCAAAAGCTACTTGAGGAAAAAATCAAAGATCGTTCGGAAGCAATTAAAATCTATTATCAAACAGAATTTGAGAGTCTGTATGAAGCTTTCATACCCTCTCCGGATTCTAGAGATATTTTATTAGATAAAGTTTTGACATTTGCAAAAATGCAAGTTTTGCGTATTGCTATGGATCAGTCCATGAAGGACATGAAAAAAGATCCTGAAAACGAAGAGACTTGGAATAAGATTTATGAGAGATTCCGTCAAGCCATGACGGTGAATAAAAATTTCGATGTTGGTTTCGAAGCTTTCTTGAATATCAATGATTTCTTTGCCGAACTGCAAAAAGAGACCACGGTCGAGGATAAATTCACTAGCGGTTTTGCTAAGATAGATAATAATCTAAGTTGCGGGGGTTGCAGGCGAGGCGAAATATACGCTTGGATCGGCATGCCCGGAAAAGGAAAATCTCTGTGTCTTGTGAAGGCATGTGTTGAGAATATTAGACAAGGCAAAAAGGTTTTGTATGTATCTTTGGAACAAGGTTACATCGATATTACCAAGAGATTTCTAAGTCAATTTTCTCTTGTGAATCCGAATATGTTAGTTGAGAGTAAATCTTCCATTCAAAAAGACATTGAAATGATTTTGGAAGGTTTTGAAGATAAAAATAGATTTGTAATTAAACAATTTCCTAGCGGTCAAGCTGATGTTGATGATATAAAGGCATATTTGACGCAAATGGAACTTAAGGGTTTCAAACCAGATCTATTAATTGTAGATTACCCCGGTGAAATGAGAGATCCTCCCGGTATGCCTACTTGGGAAAGCAAATACAGAATTATGCGTGACCTGCGTGGCGTTGCAATAGAAAAAAACATGTGTGTATTCACAGCTATGCAACCAAATAAGAATGCTGCCACCCAAGGTGAAGCTGAGTTTATTGATGAAGGCACGATTGGTGGCAGTTTCGATCAAGTTAAACCTTTGGATGGTTTGTGGTCAATTAATCAGACAAATGCAGAAGCAGAAGCTTGTTATGCAAGGTTCTATGTTGTAAAACATAGAAGTGGAAATGGTAGATTTAGTTTCCCGGTTTTCTATGATAAAAAGTATCTAGATATTAGGGAATGCACGGAAGGCGAATACAGAATGGCTATGCACAACCTTGCCAACAACAAGGCTAATGCAGCAAATATCAACAATCAGAAGAAGAACAAGAGCGAAAAGGGTAACGATTCGGTTGAGATTAAATTGGGTGAAACAGAGGAGTCAGATTATGCGGACTAAGATTGATATTATTGATGAAACTTGGGAAATCAGTACAGATGATTTAAAGTTTACAGATGCAACTTTAAATCAGTTTTTCGAAAAAGTCTCTGGAATTATTGATTATGTTGGCGCAGGACATGCTAAGGCCATGTTTTGGGCTTCTAAATTAGATCATGAACACAAGCAGAAATTTATAGAAAAATTCAAGGAGTTCAAGAACGAAGGCAAAAGTGACAAAAATGCCGAACTCTGTGCTGAAGGAGAAGCAGAGGTTTCTGCAATTAAGTTGCAGTATTTGCAGGCCAAATATGTGAAAGATCGTCTGTATGCTCATCTTAGTGCTTTAAACAATGCCAGAGAAGATGCACATAATCGTGGGCACATGCTTCGCAAAGAACTAGATAAGCTCAACATGGAAATCCGAAGCAATCAAAGTCAGTATGGCGATTGAATCTTTTCAAAGGAGTTGAAAATGATTGATAAGAAATACAAAGAGGGATTTGTTCGTGAAGATGGCAAAGTGTTTTGGAGATATCAACAAGGGCGTGGGGAGATATGGATTACTCCAGAGCAGTATGAAAGCAGGAAAAAAAGTAGAAAAGAATACAGGAGAAAATGTATTGCTGAATATCGAAGATCTGCCATAAATCGTGATATTGACAACATGGTTTATTATGGCAAGTATTGTCAACATAAGAATGCTTACTTTATAGGTTTATCATCTTCTGGCAAGGATATGTGGGTAACTGAAGAAAAATTTTTAAGGCATCGGTTGCGTTTAAGAAATAGAAATAAAACTTATCGTGAGAAGGTTTCAAAATATCCCAAGAGCAATCTGAAATTTGGAGATCAGCATCCGGAAAATCCAGAGTTATTTGTGAAATACTTCATAGGCAATAAGCCTTTTTTTGGTACAGCACAGGAATTGGCGGAGACCAAAAAATCTCGTTCTATTTCATATCGCAAAAGATTTGAAAAGTACAAGGAAATTAGAAGGCAGAAATTGCTTGCATTGACAAACAAATTAAAAAGAGGAACATTTTCTATTGAAAGAAATGCATATTTTTGGAATTATGATATTAAGGGAGATGAAGTCTGGCTTAGAAAAGATGTTTTTGATAGAAAACATCAACAAGAAAAAGCAAAAAGAAATTTAAATCGAGCAAAGAAAAGGGCGAATCATAATGTCAACTCCTAAATTTATAAGTAAATATATGAAATTAGCCAAACTTCTTGGTGAGGATCAAAATCCGTGTTATTCAAGAAAAATTGGCGTTATTATTGTTGATCCCAAAATTAACAAGATAGTGGGTACAGGCTACAACGGTCCTCCAAGAGGAACTCCTCATTGCGATTCAGCAATACATCTTCAGAATGTGGTATGGCCTCAATTATCTGAAAGCGAGAGAAATCTCTTAACTTTTAAACCAATTACAGTAGAAGAATTTGTTGATAAATATGAGAATTGCAAAACTTGCCCTAGAAAATTAATTGGAGCAGCGAGTGGCAAAAGACTTGAGCTATGTAGTTGTGCTCACGCAGAAGCCAATGCAATTATTAATGCAAGCCAAAACTTGTATGGCTGCGAAATGTATGCATGGTGCTTGTTGCCTTGCATTGAGTGTACAAAGCTAATAATCAATGCAGGAATTAAAAAAGTTTTCTGTCTTCAAGAGCCGGTAGATTATTCGGTAGGTAGTCGATACTTGTTTAAACAAGCAAATGTGCAAATTGAAGAATTAGATAAAAGTGAATTTGAATAATTTTATGAGTATAATTGATATTGTAGAACTAAATTATTACTGGGGTATTTATGGGTTTTGAAGTTAACTATGAATATTATGAAAAACTCGAAAATTCTTTTGATTATAACAGAGATGAAGTAAAAACTTACAAAAAAATCTATGGTAAGGCAGTAGAAGACTATCCTTTGGAAAAACTTGCACAAGCAATACAACAGCAAATGGCAAGAAGAGATATTTTTATTTTTAATTTTGAAATATATGAATTTCAGAAGAAAAAGATTTCGTGGCGGCAAAATAAGTCGGACTTAATCATTAAAAACAAAAGATTTTCTAATACTGGTGTGACTTACGAATCATTTGATGAAGACAGTGACCAAAATACGAATTGTTGTCATCCTCCTGAATATAACACTTGCGAAGTCAATACTCCACGACCTGCGTTGATAAATTTGGCTCCTCCTATAAATAGGCTGGCAAATCTAGCGACACCCATTAGACCTAGTCAGGCAGAAAAAATTATAAAAAAGGTTTCTTTTGTACCTTCAAAAATGGTAGCTCCTGTAGGAAATTTTACCATCGAAAAATCTTACCCAGTATTTCGTGAAATACTTAACACAAATGGAATTGGGATGATGATTGAGACCCTTGATGATAAAGGCAACAGAGTACAAGTATCAGATGAGCATTTTGTTCCGTTACAGCAAAATTTAGTTGGTGCCGATTTGATAGATTTTGAATCTAAAGGAAAAAATCTCAGTGATGATAATTTAAATTGGTCGGGTGTCATAAAAAATGACATACCTAAATTGAGGTGAATGCGATGAGCAAGAATTCAAAAAAAGATGCGAAGAAAAAGGCACATGAGCGGGAGGCCCGTAAGCGTGTGCTAGAAAGACGAAAAGCCCTGCGACAAGAACGCAAGGATGACAAGCTTAGAGAGGAGGCTTTTGAGAGAGAATTCTCTAAAAAGCAGAATCTCGGACTTACAAATGAACAAATAAAAGAAAAACTTGAGCATAATATGAAGATTCTGGAAGCTCTAGAGAATGAGCTTGTTGCTGAAGACGAGAATCGGAAAAAGTATGCGTCAGAGGCCATGAAAGCGGCGCAAGAAAACATGGCAAAGTTGAAAGAAACCGTTGAAATTGAAGATTCTAAAGTAGAATCCAACAATACAAATTGATTTTTACAATTTGTTTGCACCATAAAAAGAATTAGTATATAATACATAAGTTAGGTGCCCCATCGTGGGGCATCCAATTTTTACCCTTTTTACTATTTTTACCCTTTTTACTTTTTTTACTGGAGTTAAACATGTCAAATGAATTTGCTGATTTCGATCTTTCTAAACTTGATCTTGAAGGCGGATCAAAAGCCGAAGCAACCACAACTATGGACAATTATGTCAAAATGCCCGATAAAGAGGGTTTTTTGATTGTCCGTTTGCTGCCTCCTATGGTTGGTCCTGACGGTGTCACCAGAGACCCGTTTATGGCAACGCAACTGCACTATATGGGAACCTATCCAAGTTCTAAAACCTATCATTGCTTGCGTAGAAGGATGAAGCACCCATACAAAAACCAAATGATGTGGGGCAACCCTTCAAACAATCCCAAAGACGATTGTCCCATTTGTGCTGAATACGGTCGGCTATGGAAGATTATCAACAAGCTTGCTGATGGAGATCCTCAGAAGGATCGTCTCAAAGCACAGGCGAGACAATTTAAAGGTAACGCCAGATATTACTGGAATGTTATCGTAAGGTCTCAAATTAATCCCAAAACCCAAGAAAAAGAGGAGAATGTTGGACCCAAGATTCTCTCTTTGCCAGAACAAACTCATAATCTGATTATCACCAACATCAAAGGTGATCCAGATGCTGGCATAAAGGCTTTGGGTAATGTCACTCATCCCATCAATGGTCGTGATTTTAGGATCGTTAAGAAAATTAAGAAAGCTGATGGGCGGGAATATCCCAACTACGAGCTTTCAAGATTTGAAGATCCGTCTCCTTTGGGCACTGATCAGCAGATTGAGATTTGGAAATCCAATATGCATGATCTTAATGCTCTAAGAATGCTTCTCCCTGTCGAAGAACTTAGAAAGGTACTCATTGAGTACACTTCTGGAGCTAATGACTCCCAGCCCAGTAATGACTGGGAAGAAAAGCAGGTTGCCAAAGAAGCGACTGCTCCAAAGGCTGCAACTAAACCAGCACCTGCAATTACTGATGTGCATGATGATGATTTCGAAGCTGCCTTGAGCAAACTCACGGGCGGCTAATTATAAAACCTATATTTTAGGACACGATGTCCACGGGTTTGTGTAAGCCTGTGGACATTTTTTTATGGCATCTATTTTTATTGGTTTTATTCTTGGGAGGATATTGATATGGCTAGAGCTAAAAAAGAAGAAGCAGATGATATTTTTGCACAGGTTGCTGCCCAAACTGGCGGCGAAGTAGTTGGGGAGACAGAGAAGGCTGCAAATTATTTTATTGATACAGGCAATTTAGCAATTAATTATTGTTGTTCTGGTAAATTTATTTCAGGTGGTGTTCCGGGCGGAAGACTAACTGAAATTTATGGACCCAGTGCATCCTCTAAGTCTTTGCTAGGCACAAACTTGTTGCATGGTTGCCAGAAGCTGGGAGGTATACCAATTCTTATTGATAGCGAGAACGCAATCAACAAAGAATTTATCAATAAAGCGAGTCATGCCGATTTAAATAAGATTATTAGATATACACCTGAAACTTTGGAAAAATGTTTCAGCGTGATGTATCGTGCAATTGATCTTGTCAGATCTAACAAGAAATATGTTGATAAACCTATAGTAATTGTTTATGACTCTATATCAGTAAGCCCTTGTGCTAGAGAATTCAGGGAAACTGATCTGCCTGAAGATTACACAAAAGAACAATTTAAAAAAATTGTTGGAGGCAATGAACAGCCCGGAGAGAGAGCCAAGATTTGCAGCAAAGAGCTTAGAAAGCTCAATACTGTGATGGAGGCCAATAATGTTTCGGTAGTTATTATGAATCAAATTAGAGATAAAATCGGAGTCATGTACGGCAATCCTGAAACTACCGCAGGAGGCGGGAATGCTCTGCCTTTTTATGCTAGTTTAAGATTCCGTACTCAAACGCAGAAGAAAATTGAGCAGAAGGTTAAAGGTCTGGCTAAAAAGAAATCTATTGGTATTAATATTAAGATTACCAATAAGAAAAACAGAAGTGTCAGACCTTTTATTGAGGTTGAAAATATTCCTTTGTATTTTGAAAAAGGAATTAATCCTCTTGGAGGTTTGCTAGGAGCTTTGTTGGATGCTGATAGAATAGTAGCATCTGGCGCTGGTAATTTTAAGGTAAAACCTGAATTTGCAAATGGAAATGATGAGTATAAATTCAAATCATCTATGGAAAGAAATGATGTTCCTATTCAAGTTTTGTTGGACTGTCCTGCACTGATAGATGCTCATTCCGCAGAGCAAGTTACTGAGTATCTTGAGCCTTTCAAAGAAGCGATTGCCGCCACAGACGACCCAGATGTGGAAGCATTCGACGCTGGAGAAGGCGAGGATGAAGAAATTGATTCAATTCTTGGGTAATTATTTATTATCTTAGGCAATATTCAGAACCCCTCAAGGATTGAAACCTTGAGGGGTTTTATATGAATAATTTAAATAATGGCATATTGGCTATGGAATTATTATGCCAGTCTTTTGTCATGTTGTAATAAAGGTTGTCCGGAAAATTTTGCCAAGACAAATTAGGATATTGTCTTTTGTCAAATGTTTTATCAACTGAATAGTGGCCTATGTAGTGATTCGAATTGATATTATTAGCTAAAGGCACATAACAGTAGTCTTGGGTAATCATTTCAACTTTATTTCTTTCGCACGCTGCTTGTAAAGAAAACATACCTCCCCACCATCTCATATTGTGTTGGTTAGGTTGATCCAATGTTTTTATAATATCTTGATGAATCCAAATCCAATCTTCTAGGATTTTTTCAAATGTTTTTTTTGTTGCTATGATTGGTACAAAACCACCGTTATAATAATTTCCGTTATTTAAGAAGTATTTTTCAATAACAAATTTGTTGGTCGTTTTTGTAAACATATGCCAATTTTCGTATATGTCGCTAGTTATCATTTGATCATGATTGATAATAATTTCGGGATGTTTTTTGAAATGAAACATATCGCAATCAAGTAATTCTAAAATGTCGTTGTCATTAAATTTATGTAATATTTGTTTCAAACCTATTTGTATGTTCATAGGTATTAGTATGTGACTATGAGGTTCTTTTAAGTAATCAAAATATGATTCGCACATCGTATACGGAACATCTGTTTTCCATTCGTTTCTATCAGCTTTCTTTTCTTGAGAATTATTTCTTTTTATTATGATTGCGTGTGCTTTCTTATAGGCCTCTAAACCATACATTTTTTTGTGAGAATGCCAGAATAAATCTAGCTCCCATCGAAATAAATCACAATAAACAGCTACCGGAATGCTTATCATAAAATTTCCATATATGTCAATATTTAGAATAGATAGAGCATAGAATGTTTAATAAAGTAGGATTTTATGAATCACAAAGACAAGATTTTAACAATACTTCAAGAATATACAGACGAACCCTTACAGGAGTCAGATTCTGATGTAAAAATCATCGACATGAATCTTGACAGTTTGGATGTAATGGATTTTTTGTATAGACTCGAAGGTGAGTTTGCATTTACAACAAAGATTAATGACGATGTTGTTAAAAATATGACTGTGAATAATTTGGTCGAAATTATAAAAATGTAAAAGTATTATTTTTTAATTTCATAGTATCCATTTTTAATTTTCAAGACATGAACTCCAGACTTGGCTAGATTCTCTCTTGTTTTTCTAAACAAATTATTCAAAGCGCTTGTGCTTAGGTTGTATTTATTGAATTTTTCTTGAATGGCTAAAAAGGACACCACCTTCTTGCTTAATATAAAACTTTCCAGTTTTTCTTTGACTATCTGAGCGGTTTGCAAAATATTTTGTCTGCTTTGTTTTTTCTTGGAAACATTCTTTTTGATAATTTCAAAATTATAAACATTCTTATCGTACTGGTTGCAGAAAATTTCAGGAATTTTTTCAAGGGCAACTATGTTTTGAGCTTCTGTTTTTGCCAAGTGAAGTTTGCAATCAAAATGATTTGCGAACTCAACCAATAGTGGCAAATTCTTTTTGTTTGTGAAAATATTTTTGTCTTTACATTCTATCATTAAACATATTTTCTTAGTCATTTTTATTCTCCTTGAAATTATAGTTAGAATTAAATTGTGATGCAAAACAAAATAGACACTATTGAGGGATGTAGTAGAAGATTTGGCGTGGAGCTTGAATACAATTCCACAGATAAAGTTGCAAGATCTATGGGCGAAAATAATTTGCCCACAGGCATTTATATGTATGCTCAAACAATATCAAAAAAGCTTAAACAAAAGGTGGAAATTAATAAGTGGCATTATACCAATAATAATGAAAGATGGGTTTTAAAACCAGACGCAAGCTGCGGGATAGAAATTTGCTCTCCACCTTTAATTGGGAGTTTTGGCACACTTGAGGTGAGCAAGGTCGTAGAGAGTTTGGCTGAATCCAATTTTGTTGCTGCTGACAACAGATGCAGTTGTCATGTTCATGTTGAAATAGCAGATTTTTTATCCAAAGATATTATCAACCTTTTCAAAAGATGGACTTCATACGAGTTGTTTTTCTTTTTCCTCACATCACCCACAAGATGGCTCAATCAGTATTGCCAGCCAATAGGTTTTTCTTTTCCAAATTTGGGTAATTATAATTTATCCTCGAATGATATAATTGAAATGTTGAGTGATTACAAATATTATGCGATCAATCTTTATCATTATAAAAAAGGCAAGAAAAGGACTGTTGAATTTAGAATTATGGATAGTGATGCTTGCCTGTTTCCCGAGGATGTAGCAATTTGGTGCAAATTGTTGTTGTGTTTTGTTGACAGAGTAAAAAACAAACAATCTGATGATATTGATGTCAAGTATAAGAGCATACAAGAAGCTTTGGATTTTTTAGATCTGGAGTCTTATTTTGGAGATAGCGAAGTATCCCTGTGGATAGTGGAGCGATTGTCAAAATTAGTTGATAGTGAGGGTTTGTTTGACAAATGCAAAAATTCTAGATATATCTGGAATGATCTTGTAAATTCCATGAATTATGATATAAAAAGCGCAATTCAAAAAATTGAAGAGAAAATATTATGATTAAGGTTAAAAACCTGCAAACTGCTGTTGAGTTGGCAACTGTTTTTTCAGAAAGTCTAAGGCCATACACATATCCTAAAGTAAATGCACAGTTAGAAGATCTTTATTTACCATTCAGAATATGGAATTTTCCTGTTGATGGATATGATGTATGCATTCATTTAACTGATTTTTTTATTGATGAAAATACTGCAAAGAACATCCAAATTTATAGCACCAATCTTGTAACTTTGCCTTTTCATCTTGTTTTCAAGATAGCAGCCGCTTTTATAGGCGTGGAAAACTTGGTTTTCTTCTTTTTTGTTCGAGATGGCAAACAAGTTTTTTGCTGGACTCGCATGATGGACAAAGATGGCAAGTCAGTTGAATACTCTAAAGAGGAAGTAAAAATTGAATATTATATGGGACACCAATATGCAAGTCTGATCGATTAATTTTGTCTGTATTTGGTTTGTTCCATTTTTTCCAATGCTCTTTTTACCCTGTCTTCAAAATCTTTTAATATTTCTTTTGCTTCTTTTGAAGTAGTATTAGAAAAGCTTTCTTCATCTTCTGGACCTTCTCCCAAATACTTTCCGTCTAGGTAGTATCTTGCCAAAAAGATGCTATAGATGTGATCTCTGTAAATTTTTGCTTTGTATCTGCCCTGTTCTAAGGTTTTAAGAAGCCTTAGTCTGTAGTCTTCACCGTATTCATTTATCAAAAATTCTCTAAATGTCTTCATGTCTTCATACCTCTTGTTTCATTTATATATATTATTGACATTAAAGTTCTGTCTGTTGGTGGGTAAATATATTTGGGTCTTTTTTCTGAAGGACACGACTATGAAAACTAATAAAATTCAAGCCTTGCTCATAAATCATTTAATGAAGCATGGGACTATACAATTGAAGCTACCAGATGGCGTTATGTTAGAAATAGGAATTACAGCGGAGGATCAAGAAGGGAACATTAAAAAAACCGAAGATTATTGTTGGGTTATAGCGGCGAAGGAAAGCCGTGCAGCTTGTTTGGACAAATACAACTTAGGATTGAGATTTGAAAATGAAGATAAGGTTCTGGTATTAGAAGACGATTTTATTGATTCTGATGGAAATAATATTAGACAATTAAATGTTGTTTAATTTGCAAAATAGCGTCAAATAAATTGGGTGTTTTGTATTTGTAATATGTCGTGAACAATATTTCAATTAAATAAAGTGCATTTTTCAATTATAAAACACTCAAGATTTGACAAAAAATATATATCATTATACAACAAGGTCGGTTTTTCTAATGATCTTGTTTGCTTGAAATTTTTTGTATTGTTTTATCATCACTTAATTTTTTGCATATAATAGTACAGCATAGACTGCGAAGCCTAGAAGAAATTTGTAGTCTGTGTATTTTTGTTCATTTTAAGTTAACACCTCTTCTATTTTTTGTTTTTCAAAAAGTTTCATGGAGAAATGCTCGATGAAAGGTCATGCTCGTAAGACAGATAGTCTTCTCAAATCATTTGCAAGTTCGCTTACTGAAAACGATTTGCAGTTTTTTTGCAGCAGGCTATTCTGGCGTTACCAAGATGATTTGGTACAGGTGTTCGAATATATTGGCGAAATGAAGCAAAAAAATATGCTTAATGAAGCTGATGTTGACCAATATTTGTACTTGTCAAAGAATTCAGATGAATTTCACAAGAATCTTGATCAATTAACGAAGTCTTGTCTCAAAGAGTATGAGAGAAGAGGTCATAAACTTGAACAACTGGCTTGACAGAATTTCTTAAGGGGGTGATCTAAATTTTCTGTCTGCCAACCAGATCCTTCGGGATCTGGTTTTTTTTTGACAAATTTTATACATTCTAGTAATATAGACTTTATGAGCAACTTAATCGAAATTACTGACACACAAGATTTAGTTCCAACTTCTGCCCACAAATATGCTAAGTGGCCATTCCCCAATCTCAATCCTGTACAATCTGCATTATTTCCTTTTATAGAAAAAGATGTTAATGGTTTGGTGGCAGCATCAACTAGCGCAGGAAAAACAGTAACAGCGGAATTATTTGGCAGCTACGCCATACGAAAATTAAAAAAGAAGTTTATATTTCTTTGTCCCCTAAGAGCATTGGCAAATGAAAAATACCAAGACTGGACAAATCCGAGCCATCATTTTAGTGATTTAAAGATAAGTATTTTGACTGGAGATTATAAAGGCGATATAGAACAGGCTAATTTTGATGATTCAGATGTAATAATCATGACTTCCGAAATGCTTAATCATAAGCTCAGGGTCTCAGCTAAAAATAAAAAATTCATTATAGAGACAGGCGTTCTATGCGTTGACGAATCGCATCTTCTTACTGTAGATGGCCGAGGGGATCATCTCGAATCCGCTTTGATGAATTTTGCGAAAATTAGCCCTGAAACAAGAATTATTTTGCTATCTGCAACTATGCCTAATGTTAATGAGATAGCAAAATGGATGGCAGATAGTCTAAATGGAAAAGAAACTTTTATACTAGTCAGCAAGTATCGTCCTTGTAAATTGAATATTCATAGCGTGCCATATGACGATCAATCTACTATTAGACCTCCAGCGTATGAAATGATTGATGGAGTGTGTAAATTCATTACCAAATTTTCTGCTGATAAATTCTTGGTATTCGCTCACACCAAAAAAATGGGCGAACTTATTATTAATGCTTTGGCTAGCAGAAATATAGAATCTAAATTTCATAATGCCAATTTAAACAAGGATCAAAGGCAGCAACTGGAAGATAGATTTAAAAATGATAAAAGTCTCCGTGTTTTGATTGCAACTAGTACGCTTGCATACGGTTTGAATCTACCGGCAAGAAGGGTGGTAATTGCTGGGGTGCATAGAGGCACAGAAATAGTCCCATCATATGACATATTGCAAATGGTAGGTCGTGCTGGTAGACCGGCATTTGATCCAGAAGGAGATGCGTATGTTTTGTACCCAGAAAGTCAAAGAATAGATTTGCAAAAAAGGACTTTAGTTGCTCAACCTATTATCTCTAGAATGCTGGATATAAGTGCTTCAGGTGATTATGCTACTATGGCTTTTCATTTGTTGTATGAAATTTATAGTAAAAATATAAAAAAACTTGAAGATGCTAATCTCTGGTTTACACGGACTTTAGCTTTCTTTCAAAACAGGAATATTAGACCCACTATTTTGGAGTCTACACTCAAGAAGCTTGTCAAATTAAATATACTTTCGTATGACGAAGAAACAGAAACTTTTGATGTGACTGGTCTTGGTAAAGTGTCTGTTATTTTTTATGCTGATCCTTTTATGGTTGCGTCATATTCAATAAATTTTTCGCAATTATTTAGAAATGAAACCATAAACGATGTAGACATATGTTTGGCTCTTGCTAATACATCTGCAAATTTTGTTGGCTCAATAAGCAAAGAGGATAAAATTTTGATGAAAGATTTCTTGCAACAAGTAGCTAAGACAAATAGATCTGTACCAGAAAATGTCCAGAAGATTGCTTGTTTATATCACAGAATTTTGCATGGCAGACACGAACCAAAATATTTTGGCGTTATGAAAACACTACAACAGGATATGCCAAGAATAGTTGCTATTTTACAAGCAATAGACAATTTTTCTAAAAAGTGGAACAGAAAGAATTTTTGGTCTACTTTAGGTAAGAGAATGCAGCATGGAGTTCCTGCCGCATATGTTGATTTAATAGGGATAAAAGGTGTCGGCAAAGCCAAGGCAGAAAAACTTTTTCAGCAGGGATACAAAACAAAAGCGGATATTCTCAAAAACCTTGATAGTGCTTCCAAGATAGCTGGCATCAAAGCAGATCAATTAGCAATTAATATTAAGGAGTCTCAGGATTGATTGCTTGAATCTTTGCCAAAAAAATCTGATGGATATTCAATTTTTACTACCCCATTTCCATCGGTTGGTTGTCCAGCGTCATCCTCAACCCACCAACGCACTTGTTTGATTTCTATACCCAATTCTTCCATGTGGCAGGAATCGTCAGGAAACACAGGCATATGATACTCTTTGCCTTCGTGTAAGATAGCGACTTTGCAAGAACCTTTTTCACGGTTGTATAAAAGACAATTGTTGCATATTTTTTTGATTTCTTTTTTCCCCATGACTAATTGTATACTATTTCTAAAATTTTTGGTTTTTTGTTTATAAAATTTTTATATGTTTCTAAAGCTTCCTGTCCTTCTAAAGTGAATGTGTCTCCGTATTTGAGAGGATAAGGAACATAGGGGATCCATATGGTTTGTGCCTTTAGCTGAAGAATGATGTTGTTTATATTTGAATCCGGCGCAGGATTTGAGATAATTTCTTGCAAATCGATATTGTTAACTCGAAAGGTAAATCTTATACTGGGAGCCAGTTCAGAGTCTATTTTCAACATTTGTTTCAGTCCTTATGGATTCTATAATTATCTAGGAGTAAAAAAATGAAAATTATTGCAGCATTTGGTCAGTTGATGGCTGGCAAAGATACCTTTTGTGACTTTCTGGCAGCAAACCTGAATAAACATGCCTCAGATTCTACGAAATGGGGAAGAAACGCATTTGCCAATGCAGTAAAAGATTTGTTTTGTACTTCTTTCGATGTAAATAGAGAATTCATAGAAAATTGGAAAAGAAATCCTGAACCTCCTCCCGGCATGTTGATGCCAGTCAGGCAGGGTTTGCAGATGATTGGCGATGGGTTTAGAAAGATTAAACCAGATATTTGGATTGATATAGCTCTTAGAAAAACAGAAAAGCAAATATTATCAGACGGCAGGTATATCAACGAAGCCAAAGCCGTGCGTGAAAAAAAGGGTTTGAACATTTTGATTTATAGAGAGGGGTATATCAATGATGATCCGAATCCAAGCGAATCACAAATAAGACCAGTGATTGAATTTTGTAAAAACAACATGCAAGCAGGAGTTATCAAACATTCTGCCTATCCTAACGCTCCTGAAGAGCTTCGGTATTTCGATGTATTTTTGGAAAACAGAGGTGATGTAAGTTCTTTTCTTGACAAAAGTTATGCAATAGTTGTGGCAAGTATGTTCAATATTATGTCCCAAAATTATACTTTTTAAATTTTGCCTTTCTTTTTAAGTATTTTTAGACCTGCTTCGGTGAGGACTATAAAATTCCAATTTCTTTTTTTGCAATATTCGTTTGCTGCTGCCCACTTTGCAACATTTTTGGGCATTTTAGTTTGACTTTTAGGTTTGATTTCCCATAATTCTTTTCTGCCATCGGTATATTCTACAAGTATGTCTGGAATGTATCTGTGTTTGCCACCTTCATAAAAGTATTCGATTTCAAGACATTCAACATTGTATCTTGCAACATCGCCTTTTTTTTCTAAAATTTTATAAAATTCAGATTCTAATCCAGATCTAAAGAATAAGTCTTTGTTATTTTTTTTCGAAAAAAAATATCCTTGCTTCCATGTGTTACTTTTTTTTTTCGATTTTTTAATTCTTGCGTCTCTTAAGATAATTGGACGAAGTGGATATCCTTCTGGAATTCTCATTTCTGGATGTTTTAAGGCACAGTGTACTCTCAAGTCTCTTACAGGAATTTGACAGTCGGGATGTGGGCATAGGATAAAATCCGTACCCTCTTCATGATCTTGTACTATGTGTGATCTAAACTCTTCTACTGTATCAAATATTATGTTGCAAACAAAACACACATGTGCTTTGGGTCTTTGTTCATGCATCTGGATTGTCTTTCAACACTAGACTTGGTTTTTTACTTAATGTTGTTGTAATTGATTTATGTCCTAATTTTTTGGACAGCAGTTTTGCAGCTTTATCACTTGTTATTACTTCTATCTTTTTCAAATCACTTTTGTCAAAAATTTTTATCGCCTGAGTATTTTCTGGCTGATCTGCATTTTTTAATAGTGAGAGAAGATCAAAAGCCTGAAAGCTATCTGTTGCATCTCTATTGGGGTCTTTTGGATCTTTCATACGGGCAAATGCAAGCCTGCCGCCTTCTTCCATAGCGCCGTAAATTTTTGATTCTTCATTTTGTTTTGGATCTTTAGGATAAACAAATGTCATAACTATTTGCTTGTGAGCAAGTAATTTATCTATTTCTTCAGCGGTATTCTCAAACCATGAATCAGCAAAGAATTGCTTAAATGAAGAAAAAGCAGGCATCATATTATTTGTTGGAATCATAACAATATATAGTTTATGCTAAAGTTAAATTTTAAAGTTTTTATTGAGGCAGAAGAATCTAAACAGGCATCTTTCATACCTGCTTTGACAAGTGTTTTAGGTGTAGAACCTAAGCATGTTCGTAAAGCTTTGGACGGTTTAGGGCCGGTACTTATATCGCAAAAAGTTTATGATGATAAAGCAATTGCTATAGCTCCTACGATCATTAAGCCAAACAAAAAGAAAAATGGTGCAGATATAGAAATACTGACCAGCATGAGTCCATATGTAACTGTAAAAAATAGATTAAATAAAAATACCAAGAAAAATATCAAAGGTTTTGTTGATGAAGATCAAATGGACAAGCTGTACACATTAGGATTTCCAAATAGTGAAGGCAAGCCCGAAACACCTGAATCTACTCCGGGAGGTGCCTTGTGAATTTTAAAAAATGGTTAATTGTAAGTGAAACTGGCACTTCATCGGCTGGTGCAGCAGTACCGGCTTCTGGCAGTACTGATTCATCGATGATTGCAGTAGTGCCAACTCAATTATTTGCAGGATCTAAGGTAAGAAGAAAATTTGCCAACAAGATAGCTGGAGAACTTGGTCTTGCAGGTCCACTTAGGACAATAAAATTTAATAAATCCTGAATAAATAAAAATGTCTCTCAAAGGTTTTATGTCACATTACTAGTTTTAAGAATATGATTGAGATGTAGTTTTAGTCAAATATCAAAAGGGAGACGCAACAATTGGTTGCAGTGCATAGGCACTAAGGGTTCTGGCAAGGTTTCCCAAAAACCTTGCCTTCTTTTTTTTGTCTATAATAAAAAAACGATGGAGTTTGTTGTATGAGTGTTTACCGCAAAAACGGAAACAGAATACATGCTTACTTTGATCAATCTAGAAATGATCAATTTGATTTAAAGGGTAAAAATTTTGTTAAAAATATCTTTTCAAAATTAGGATTTCTTACAATTGATTATGACAAAGATGCTGATGGCAATCATGTCTGGCAAAACACTGATTTACTAATTAAATCGCCAAAAGGTACGGTGTATAGGATTGAACCGGAAATAAAGAGGGAACGCATTTTTGGTTACACTAAAGATGGCGTTGATATTCCCTTAAGAAAAGAAAAATATGCATACGCTTCAATAAGAACGAAATTTTTTATAATAAATGAAAATTTGCGAGAATTTATTATTGTTGATGATGTGAAAATAAAAATGGCTGTAGATGCCTGTGGTGAAGAGTACGAGGGGTATGGTAGTTTGTCGAATAGTAAAAATTATGTTCTTCCTGAACATGGATGCAGAAGAGTCAGAAAACTTTGTCGAAAAAACGATTCTCAAAGACATTATGATGATTTTGTCAGGATACCTTTGTCTCAGGCCAAACATTACAAATTGAATTCTTTGGGATTATGGCAGTTGTGTTTGTCATAAAAATTTGACATAATATTGTTCACACGGTAGGAGAAACTAATGGACGCTCTTGATTTAGTTCCAAACAAAAAAATCCAATGTCTTGATTTGGGTTTTGTTGAACTTATTGATGTCATGCCTCGAATAGTGCCAGATGGTCAGACTTGCGATTTTGCTATTTGTCAAATGGCAAGAACAAGTTATGGCAGTGGTACGAAAACAGTAAATGAAGATAAAGGTCTTATAAATTATCTTTTAAGAGCAAGCCATACTAGCCCATTTGAAGCTATTGAAATTAAACTGCATATGAAGATGCCAATCTTCGTTGCTAGACAAATGATCAGACATCGTTCTAGCAGTTTGAATGAAATATCAGCCAGATACAGTGTTATGAAAGATGAATTTTATTTTCCTAACGCACAAGAATTAAGACTTCAATCCAAGACTAATAAACAGGGATCTGATGGAACATTAGACTTTGAACAAGCACAAAAATATGTCAAGGCTATCGAAGACCAAAGCAAAGAATGCTATAAATGGTACTTGGATATGATTGAAGCCGGAATAGCGAGAGAACAGGCTAGAATGATATTGCCTGTCAATCTTTATACCGAATGGTACTGGAAACAAGATTTGCACAATCTCATGCACTTAATGGCCTTAAGATGTGACAGTCACGCACAATACGAAATACAAGTTTATGGCAATGCTATTCTTGAATTAGTAAGACATCTCTGCCCTTGGACTATAGAGGCTTGGGAAAAATATCATCCTTTGCGAGGGGCTGTCAAACTAACATCTTTAGAAAAAGAAGCAATTAAAAAATATAACTCATCTAAGGATTCCGTATCTTTTATTGGGCAGATAGAAACTGACAACAAAAGAGAAAGATCTGAATGGGAAACAAAAGCAAAGAATCTTGGATTTGAAATTTGACTTGAATAATTTCTCTTGCATATAATTATTTGAGAAAAGATGACAAATGAAAACAGAGAGGGCTTGCATCATATTGGTGCAAGCCCTCTCTGATTTATAACCTCACAAGATTGGATTTATTTGCGGGTTGGACAGACATATTCTGTGTACCCGATTATTTGCTTGTATCTTGGTTGAGTATAAATTTCTTGCTTATAATTATTGTCGCTGGTGTAAAAATTTATCGTTGAAGATGGTCTTTGAATATTTGCTTTAGGCAGTTCTACGCCAAACATAGTCCAATCAATTTTTTCACTACCAGTCAAAAACAATATCAAAGCTGCTTGGACAATACTTTTTGATTTACTTAACATTTGCTGCTGTGCCATCATTTTTCACCGCTCTAAGAATAGCTTCGATAATTGCGCCGAGAACTTCTTGTCCATATTTTTCCAAAGCCCAAGGAACAAGTTTTTCTAGAAGAATATTGAGTATAACCGGAGGAATAGATTCTACAGGCTTTCCTGCAATAACTTCCGCTATGACTGCATCATTTACACCACCCAAACCTTGAGCAGATACATTTTCTTTTGACTTATTGAAGATAGCAGTGAGTGCGTCCAGCACCATAGGGCCAAATAGCTTCACGCACTCCATCACAAAGGATACACTCAGACCATTCTTCAAACCTGTCGTCACAACAGATAGAAAGTCTGGGCCATACTTACTAAGTAATTCTGCTACTTCGGCTGGGGCCATGCCAAGATTTTCGGCATTGCTCACTAGGCTCTTAACTTGTTCGGTAGACATGGCTTGCACTGTATCAGACATAAATTCTCCTTTACCATTTAATTGGTTGTTGTTTGAGTTTTACATTAGAGCTATCATTATCCGGGGTTTTGACTGTTATTATGGTTTTAGCAAATTCAGTCATTTTATTGTCGCATAATCCCACAGCTATAACAGTCACGGATCCGCTTGGAGGTATACCAACAATAATAGTGTTGTTCTGGTCGTTGGGGATATATTTGACTGGTCTGGAACTAATCACAAGCCACTTAACCGATCCTTTGCAGTCTGCCTTTATGACTGTGAAACCTTCATCTGGACAAACTGTCACATCTGGTGATATTTCCAAATTCTCTACTTTGTTGTAACTTTGGTTATTAACCAAAGGTTTCATTTCGTTGCACCATGTGAATGAGGCGCAAGTTAGCAAAAGTGTTGAAAAAAACAATTTCATACATGCCCCACATTAGTCAAATACTATAATAGAATAGTAAGTTATGGAAACAATATCATGACATTTTCAGACTTAGTTTTGGAATTTTTACAAAAAGATGTTGGTCATAAATTGCAGATCAATGTGATTGGCGATGCTATGATCGATGAGTATTATCAAGTCGATGTGTCCCGTATAAGTCCAGAATTTCCAATACCAGTTTATCAATCAAGGTCAGAAGAACCTACCTCTGGATACATTCCCGGAGGTGCTGCGAATGTAGCCAGACAATTCGAACATTTTAATGTTGATGTAGAGCTTGTTTCTCTCGTAAGTCCGCTGTCTAAAAACATTTATAATGGTTTTGGCATTAGTACAAATAACTCAAAGTTAGTTGATTCACTAGCGGTTCCCGTCAAGAAAAGAATTTATTCAGATGACATTCCACTAGTTCGCTGGGATTTTGAACAGGAAAATTATGGTCTAGAAGATATTAAAAAACATTTGTTTGATTTAGTAATACCTCCATCTGATTTCAATATTTTTTCTGATTACTCAAAAGGCGTGTTTAATGTGCCTTGGTTTAGAAAATTCATTAAAAATTCACCAAGCATTGTTGATCCTAAACGCAATTTTATAGATTTTTGGGAAGATTGCACAATATTCAAGCCAAATTCTATTGAAGCAAAAAATCTTAGTGACAAGAAAAATTGGCAGGATCAATCCGACTTTTTTATGGATGCACTAAGATGCGAAGGGGTTGTAATAACTCAAAGTGCGGATGGTGTAGTTGGAAAGCAAGAAGATTATTTTGAGGTTAGGCCAGATAGAGATAAGATTAAACCTGAATCAGTTATTGGGGCTGGGGATTGTTTTGTAAGTTTCTTGGCTATGGCTTTAGCAAGAGGTTTTTCTTTACTTGATGCTAGTAAAATTGCATTTGCTGCCGGAAGTTTTTATGTTCGAAGAAAGCATAACAAGCCAATAAGTCCAGCAGAACTTTTGTTGATTGCCAACCAAAAATTCATAGAAAATCCAGAAATTCTAAAAAATAGAAATTTCAAATTGGTATTTACTAACGGCTGTTTCGATATTCTGCATAGTGGACATCTTAGTACTCTTGAATTCGCAAAAGCCAAAGGTGATAAATTGGTTGTAGCATTAAATTCCGATAAATCAATTAAAAGAATCAAAGGAAACGGTAGACCTATCATAGATGAAACCAACCGCATAAAAATGTTGGAATCGTTGGAGATTGTTGATTTTGTGGTCCTATTTGATGAAGACACACCATATGAGACGATCAAAAAAATTTGCCCAGATGTTTTAGTCAAAGGCTCTGATTATCACAACAAAGAAGTTGTTGGCAGAGATTTGGCCAAAGAAACTTGTCTTGCGCCTATTGTGTCAGGCTTGTCCACTACCAAGATCATTACAAAAATTCGTAATAACTAGTTTTGTTTGTCGCATAAACATTTCATATCGCTTTTAGGTTTTTTTACAAGGTTCAAGATATGTTCGTTTGTTATTGCTAGCCAAATAGTTGTGCTAATTAAGAAGCCTAACAAAAAATTAACTATACCTCGCATAAATCACCGTCCTTTCTGAATATATATTGATTAGAGGTGAACAAAGTGATATCATTTAAGTCATGGTTTGCAGAGCAGGACATGAATTCAACTCCTGCAAATTTAACACCACAGCAAACAGCAGCGCTTGCCAATACTTTGGCCACTCAAATTAAAAATGAACTGCCTAAAACAAGAGAAGGACAAAAGCTTAATGCATTGAAGCTCAAGGGCGCTACCATGAAAGCCGCATATAGTGACCCAAAATTAAAAAATATGAATCCAGAAGCGGTTGAGTCAGGGGTTTCACAAGTGCTATCCAAAATGATTGGCTTGAAAAAATGACATTCAAGGAATTTTTGAATGTAAATGAAAAGTTTAATCATCCTAATTGGGGTGGTGATCGTCGTCGTGGAATATCAGATATGATAAAAGTCTACTCTCCTAAAGCAAGCAAACAATTTAGCGGCGTGAAAAAATTTGATTACAAGCACAAAAAATCTCAAATTAGCTTATATCACAAATAAATTGTCTCAAAAATATTCATTGGGTATTGTGTTGCCTCATGGACCACTGTATGATTTTTTATCATTCATGTGTTGGTATTCTTTTGCCGCAAATTATGATTTCTTAAAACCTATACTATTTTTTGTCGGACGGCCAAATGTTGAATTTAAAACATGGGCCACTAAACTTGGTGGTAGAACAATCTTTTTAAAAAGTTTTGATAATTTAAAAGAGTTAGAAACCAGATTCGAAAATTTATTTGAAGAAAAACATTTGCTTTGTATGTACAATGTTTTCTGTGTAGAAGAAGATTATAAATTTTTTGATGAATCTCTTGTGTCAAACGATATGATTTTTAGAAAATCATATTTAAAAACTTATAGCAACTACGAAATTGAGGATTGTAAGCATAATAAATTTGTACCGATTGTTAGATTTAATTTTGGAGATGCAGATTTAATTGCCGAAAACATAATACATAATAATGTGTCAAGAAAGCCATTTCTTGCTGAAAAGAAAGCCCTTGATGAATCGATAAATGAAAAAAAATTGGATGCGTTGTACAGAAGGTCTAGAGAAATTTACAGATTTTTAATGGAGGGCTGTCATGAGCAATAGATTTAATTGGGAATATGATGATGAGGATGAAGACAACATCAATGACAGGGATGGTGATATGGATAACACTGACTTAGAAAATGCACTGAAACAAGAACTAATAGGAGTACAATTAGAACAAGTAGAAATACTGCAACAAGATGTTGATGAAAAGGTAATGCAAGATGCTATAAATATAGCAAGTAAAGATTGGCTGTGGTATTTCAAATCACCTCAAACAAAAGTGAAAGTGATTAAAAAAATTTATATGCAACTGAAAAATATAATGGACATGTGATTTTTTCAAAGTCCAAACTGTAATAACCGAAGGCTTAATTCCTTCGGTTATTTTTTTTGGAGACACATAATGCCTACATACGAATTTCAATGTAAAAAATGCAAAAAAACATATGATGAATTTACTAGCTACGACTCTACTGGCAAATACCCAGATGTGCGATGTCCTCACTGTAAATCAAAAAGCAAGAAACAAAATGTAACAGCAGCAGCATTAAAATTTACAAATCCTCAAGATACTAGCAAATTTGATAATTTCAGCTATCGTGCTGGTTATAATCTAGATAAGGCCCAAAATGAGAGAAGGGCGGCAGAAGCAGCTTCTCATATGGGCACTCAGCCATATATGAATCATGATGACATCTCATCTGGCGAATATTTTGGCGAAGTAGAATAAATTTTGGAGGTTATCGCATGAGCACAATGCTAGAAAAAATCGCATCTCAATACAACCGAGAAGAATTTAATACTATCAATGAAGAACTTACATTTGAAGAATATTTGGAGAAATGCTATCAAAATCCCAAGCTAATTAGAACGGCATATCAAAGAATTTTTGATATGATTATTTCTCAGGGATCTACTGAGTATGAGCAGTATCGCAAAACATTGACGAGATATAATTTTTTTAATGATGCGAAAATCCCTATTTTTGGTCTAGAAGAAACCCTCGACAGACTGATGAAGCATGTGAAGGGTGCTGCTGGTGGCTTTGGCACTGAAAAAAGAATTCTACTTCTTCATGGGCCTGTTGGTAGCTCTAAGTCTACCATTTGCAGACTTATTAAAAGAGGATTGGAAAAGTATTCTAAAACTCCCGAAGGAGCATGGTATTCCTTCAAGTGGGTGAATTTGCCAACAGGCACAGATGGAATTTATATCGCTGAAACTGATGATTGCCCAATGCATGAGGAGCCTTTGAAGCTGATTCCAGAAGAAATGCGTAAAAAGGTTGTGGATGAATTAAATGAAATCCACATGGAATCTACTCCTAAGAATTTGCGAAGTACACAATATACCCTTTATGTGGAGGGAGAATTAGACCCTCGATGCAAGTTCTTTATGCAAGAACTTCTCAAAAGATATAAAGGTGATTGGAAAAAGGTTGTAGATAATCACATCAGAGTTGTTCGCAAAATTTATAGCGAAGCTGATCGTGTAGGCGTTGCTACATTTCAGCCTAAAGATGAGAAAAATCAAGATTCAACAGAACTGACTGGCGATATAAACTTCGCTAAAATTAGTCAGTTTGGCAGCGACTCTGATCCAAGAGCGTTTAGTTTTGATGGTGAATTGTGTGTTGGCAATCGTGGCTGTGTTGAATTTATAGAAATGCTTAAATTGGAACAAGCATTCCTATATGACTTGCTGGGTGCTTCTCAAGAGAAATCTATCAAACCGAAAAAATTCAGCCAGATTACTGTCGATATGGCAATCATAGGCCATACTAATCAGCCAGAATTCGAGAAACTCAAGAACAATCAATTTATGGAAGCTCTTAGAGACAGAACCGTAAAAATTGATGTTCCATATCTGCTGCGGTGGTCTGATGAAATCAAGGTTCTGCAACAGGATTATGGTCCCGGCAAAGTCCGACAGCATGTTGCGCCGCATACCATAGAAATTGCAGCCCTCTGGTCTATTCTTACTAGGCTTTTGGATGATAAGGACGGAAAGTTGAGTTTGGTAGAAAAAGCCGAGCTTTACAATGGCAAAATGTTGCCGGGATGGACTGAAGATGGTGTAAAGGAACTCAAAGAAAAGTATCCAGACGAAGGTATGGCAGGTGGCGTATCTGCTCGTTATGTTCAAGACAAGATCAGCAACTGCCTTGCGGATCGGCACGACTATATTAATCCTTTCATGGTCTTGAATGCCTTGAAGGACGGCTTAGACAACAACAGTTTAATCACTAACAAGGAACAAGTTGCTAGGTACACAACCTGCATCGAACTTGCTTCTAAAAAACTTGATGAAATTCTCAAGGCCGAAGTGCAGAAGGTGCTTGTGGGAGACGAAGAAGCTGTTGTAAGACTTTGCAGTAATTATATCGATAATCTGATGGCTTACATCAACAAGAGCAAAGTCAAGAATCCATACACTGGGCGAGAAGAATCTCCGGATGAACGCCTAATGCGAAATATTGAAACCAAGATTGATGTGCCTGAAAATGGCGTTGATGATTTTAGACGCATGATTGCAGCCTTCATTGGCGAATTGGCTCACAAAGGCAAAAACTTTAGTTGGGATAGCAATCCCTTGCTAAAGAAGGCTTTCGAAGCCAAATTGTTCGAAGACACGAAAGATCATATTAAGCTTTCTGCTCTTCATGTTTCTGGCGCAAGCGTTGTAGATCCAAAAACGCAAGAAAAAATTGATGCCATCTCTAAGAGATTGCAACAGTTTGGCTATAACGAACAATCCGCTAGGGATGTATTGGATTATGTTGGTTCAATATTTGCCCGAGGCGAATTGGCTGATCAAGATTGATTTATAACAAGGAGAAGAACATGGCTGCTACAACAAACAAGTGGTTGAAGGTTAAGAAGACCAATGACATTCTGAAGCGACTAGACGAGGCTTTTATGAATGGTTGGGCTAATGACGCAACGCTTGGCGAGGTAATGGGAACTTTGCCAAAAGATTTGCGAGAATTTGTATTGAAGTTGAAGTTCAATACACCTATCATGGACGACTCACAGATTTCATTGACATTGAATATCGAGGATTGAAAATGTTTGTTTGCATTCTTGGGTTGGTTTTTGGAAATTTAGGTAACGGCTACCAAGTATTTTCGGAAAAACCCAAGAATGCGAATTCAATTTTTGTTTTGTCCAAAAATCTGACCATGCCCTTCGTGACTCAGGATTTTTTTGGATCGATTGATACAAATCAAGAAGGACAAATTTCATTTTATCATTTGCCTAAAGGCTTTGTTAAGCCAGCTGTTTTGTATGTTCACCCAGTAGTTTTTAAAAACAAATTAGATCAAAAAAATATTCTAAGATTTGTCGGCAAAAATGTAAGAATTAAGGGTGAAATAATAATCAAAAATGGACAGGAATTTTTATCTGTAACACAGATTGAAGGACTTATTTTGGGAGATAAAAATGCCACGCCGTATTGAAGAAGATCATAAAAATTTTAGAGATGTAGTTTCCGGCAGGATTAGAAAAGCCTTAAAGAAATTTGTTAAAAGTGGAAATATATTCAGAAATCGTGGCAAGAATGGCAAAGTAAGTATTTCTATACCAAGAATAGATATACCGCACATTGTTTATGGTGACAATAATTCTGGAGTCGGCAGAGGAAATGCCAAGCCGGGAGATGTAATAGGCAGAGATGATAATAAAGGAGAGGGACAAGGAAATAAAGCCGGACAGGATGAAGCCGAAGGCATCATGATCCAATTGGATATGGAAGAAGTTCTAAAATTCATGCAAGATGAATTAAGACTTCCCAATCTTAAGGCTAGAGAAGATGAATGTCTAGACGATATTAAAATTAAATATAACAACATTTCTTTAGTTGGGCCTGAATCTCTCAGGCACACAAGAAGAACCATGCTTCAAGCATTGAAGAGACTATGCAGTACTGGTGAAATCAACAAACTACATGCTGTGCCCGGATATAAGGATCCAGTAAAACTGATAACACCAATTAATAGTGACAAAAGATATAGACAATATAAAGAAATTAAAAGTCCATCAAGCAATGCCTTGATAATTTATGCTAGAGATGGTTCTGCTTCTATGGATCAATCTAAATGCGATATAGTTTCTGACATGGCGTGGTGGATTGATATTTGGATTCGCAGATTTTATAAAAGAGTTGAGAGACTTTTTGTTTGGCATGATGTTGCAGCAGCTGAAGTGAGTGAAGATAAATTTTACAAATATAGGTTTGGTGGCGGAACACTTTGTAGTTCTGCTTTGAAACTTATAGCTAAGCAATTTGATAACAGATTTCCCCCACGGAAGTGGAATATATTTGTTTTCTATTTTACTGATGGTGAAAATCAAGAAAATGACAATCAGACATTTTTGCAAGTTCTGAAAGATCAATTTGGGGAAAATGTATGTAATTTATTTGCTATCACTCAAATATATGCTTATACGGATAAAGGGTCTATAATGGAATGTGTAGACAAGGCTATAATAGATGGGGATCTAGGCGACAATATAAAGACTACGCAAATCCCCAACTCTGCAACTGGAGAAGATGAAAGAAATAAAGCTATTCTAAGATCTATAAGAGAAATTTTAGGTGCCAAAGGTGCCCTGCAAGAGGACAGCGAATAATGAGTGAAAAATTTATGCATGGCTCTCCCCTTTTGATTGGGGGAGCTACGACTCCGGGAGTGCCTATTCCTCCAGAGTTGAAAAAACTTATACCTGTTATTCTTCAATCTTGTAAAGATTTTGGTCTTGATTTTTATCCTACAGTAGTACAGATGCTGACTCACGATGAAATATCAGAAGTGGCAGCATACGGCGGGTTTGGAGTGCGATATCCCCATTGGAAATGGGGCATGGAGTACGAAGAGTTACAGCGTGGATACATGTATGGGATGCATAAAATTTATGAAATGGTTGTAAACACCAACCCCTGTTATATTTATTGTTTAAATAGCAATACACTTTTGGACAATGTTACAGTTATTGCTCACGCAACAGGTCACAACCACTATTTCAAAAACAATATTTATTTCTCACACACTAGCGACAATATGATGAATGAGTTAGCCAATCATGGATCTAGAATTCGTCGCTACATGAGCAGGTGGGGTAGCGAAAAAGTAACGGAATTTATTGATCATGTTTTAAGAATTGAAACGCTCATAGACAGGACAAAAGCTTGGAATTCTAGGCAGATCAAAGAGCCTGTTGTAAGAGATGCTAGAAAATATAGGCATCCAAGAAGAATTGATACGGATAAATCTAGACTGTATATGGACACTTGGGTGAACCCTGTTCAGTATATCGAATCAGAACATAAAAGGATAGAAAAATTAGAAAAAGCTGAAGAATTAGGAATTATGTTCCATCCTGAAAAAGATATTTTCGGGTGGATTAAAGAAAATTGCAATCTTAAAACTTGGCAATCTGATATCATGAGCATGCTTTATGATGAAGCCATGTATTTTAGCCCACAAGGCATGACTAAGATGGCAAATGAAGGATTTGCATCTTGGATTGATTACAACATCATGGCAAAGCAGGGTTTTGTCGGTTTGGGACAAGAGGGCCACGATCACGGCATAGTAGAATATTCTCTACATAAGATGGGTGTTCTTGGAGGAAAATACTCCATGAATCCATACAAATTGGGATTCAATTTGCTGTGCGATATTGAGGAACGGTGGAACAAAGGTCAATTCGGCAGCGAATATGAAAATTGTGAAAACATGAAGGAAAAGCTTAATTGGGATTTGAATTTAGGATTGGGCAAGGAAAAGGTTTTTGAAGTCACAAAATTTTATGATGATGTTAATTTGATAAATGAATTTTTTACTCAAGACTTCTGTGATAAGTACGAATTCTTTGATTGGGAAAAACAGGAAAATGGTGATTATGTCGTAGTGAGTAAGGATGCTAAGCAAATTAAAAGAAAATTAATTAACAAATATACAAATAGAGGCTTGCCAGACATTAGACTTGCAGATCCGAATCACCTTGGGCGCAATATCATGCTTTTAGAACATATTTGGGAAGGTCGAACTCTTTACAAGCCTTATTTGCATGAAACTCTTAAATCTTTGAATTTTATCATCAACAAACCTGTTCTTCTTGTTACCAAGAATAAGAATGAAGAAGAGACAATTTATTACTGCGAAGGTTATGGAGACAATGAAGTTTATGAAATGAGCAGAAGCCAATATAAAAAGGAGTTTGGCTTGAGTTCAAGTTGAAATAATTTATAATGGAACAAAAATAGATGGAGCTAATCATGACAGAAGCCGTTCGTCAGAACAATGATCCGATAATTTCAAAAACTGTAGGATTTGAACATCTACATTTACATAGTGATTATTCCCTCCTCGATGGGATGGGTTCTGTAGATGAATATGCCGATCATTGGCACAATCATGGCCAGTATTTGTGCGTTAGTGATCATGGTATGTTGGCAGCTGTACCTCGTCAGATAAAAGCGTGTGAATCAATTAATGAAAAATATGGAAGAAATAAATTAACTCCTATTTTTGCTTCCGAACTATATGTAAATCGCATGCACAGAGAGCCTACTCCTACCGAGGAGGAGCGGGAAAAACTTGTCTCTACATTTAACGAAAATGAGCTTGCTGAATTCAAAGTAAAAGGGAGTCATTTGCTTGCTATAGCAGTAAGCAGGCAAGGATACCAAAACCTTGTGAGATTGACATCGTGGGGATTTCTTAACGGCTTTTATCACAAGCCTCGAATCAATTATGAAATGCTTCAATCGCACAAGGAAGGCCTTGTGTTTACATCTTGTTGCTATGCTAGCGAAATAGGTAGAGCGTTTGACAAAAATGGCGAGGAGGCTGCTGAAGAAGTTCTGGTCAGGTACATGGATATGTTCAAAGGCCAATTCTTTTTGGAGATTATGCTTCTAGATTTCAAAAAGCAAAAGCCTTATGATGTTTTCATTTTGAAAATGAAAGAAAAATATAAGTTGCCAATAATTGTTACAAATGATTGTCATTATTGTAAAAAAGAAGACAGCCATTATCAAACTTTGATGTTAATGGTGCAGACTAAAAGAACATTGCCAGAAATACAAAAGGCAATGCAAGAAAATGAATTTGCAGATTTCTTCGAATTGCAAGATAGAAATTTGTGGATGAAGACTGAAGAAGAATTGAATGAAATGTGGCTTACAAAATATAGCGATGTAATTCCATTGGAAATATTCGAAGAAGCCAAAATTACTACTACTAAAGTATGCGAAATGGCTAGGGGCGTAGAACTCGACAGAAGTATAAAATTTCCAAAAATAGAAAACGAGTTGGAAGTATTCAACAGGGCTATTCATGAAGGTTGTAAAAACAGAGGAATAACCCTAAAAGGTCAATATGGCAAACGAGTGATAGAAGAAGCGGATATCATCATTCGCAAGGGATTTGTTAGTTATTTTCTAGTACAGAAGAAAATGACTGATGAGGCTAGAAGAATTTGTCCCAAGCTACTGGGTTGGGGAGATGGTAGAGAGGCAGTTGGTCCCGGCAGAGGCAGCGGCGGTGGAAGCTTGATATTGTATTTGTTTGGTGTTACCGATGTTGATCCAATTAAGCACAATTTGTTGTTTTCTCGTTTTCTGTCCGAGGCTAGAGGTGGCAAGCAAATAAAGCTTAAGTTTTCTAAGTAACATCACATAGTTAATATACATGTCGGTATAATATATTTCAAAAACCTATTAGTTTTCCACAACTTAAACAATTGAGGTTTTAAACTATTAATATAAGTAATACTAAATAAAGGTGTTGTTTGTGGATAAAGTCGCAAAGTTTCAGAAGTTCTGTGAATTAATTGGGTATGATGTTGATGACTTTTTAAAAAGATACCAAGGGAATACTATTCCCAAAACAAAATTAGACAAATATGAGTTGTTCAAAAATCTGATTCAACACCGTTTAACAAATGAACAGAACACATACATTTTGAAAGTATGCAGTTTATCAAATCGTGATTCAAGAACTCCACAAGAATATGCCAAAGATTTAGTCATATCATGGCTTGTTGAGGATATAATAAAAGATTATCTTAATCTCCAAAGTAATGGCGCTGATAAAGACAGAGTATTTCTGCATGCAAAACAAATAAAGTACGATTCGGATTTTATACTAAATGACAGATTGATAGAGCTATATGTTAATTTTACAAATTACTGGACGAAAACTAGGAAGATTGATTTGAGGATGGACAAATATTTGCATCTGGTTGAAAAAAAATCATTACTTTTGGGAATAGCATTTGAAGACTTGAAGTTTTACATAATTGATTTCGGCAGCAGCAACCTGCCATTCTATGAAAATTTCAATTATTTTTGGAATAAAAAGTGTTATAGCTGTAGAGATTTTAATGACTTTTACGACATATCTTTAATTAAGCAGCATTTAGAGGCTATGGTGTGTAAATAAAGCAGAGGTGATATATGCGTAGTTTTAATGAGTGGATGAGTTTCCGTACCAATAATGCTCAGGAAAATAATAGCCAGTACGAATTTGTTGGAACATATGATCCAGACACAATACCAGATTTGACTGAGAATAGCGATATGGTAGATGTTGGTGTTGCTTTGGATAAAATTCCCGACAGCTACAAAACACAATTTTCTCAAACTCAAAATCTAATGGCCGGTAAAAGTGTCAATGAAGATTCAAAAGAAGTTTTGTGGATAACAGTTAAAGATAATAACTTAACATACATATTTGAAAAAACTGTTTGATCGTATTGCTTATAATTTTGAATTTCGATAAAGGTCTCTCATATAATTAAGGGAGGCCTTTATGTTTTTGTATTTCGAAAAAATATTCACTTCCGAACGATGCGATCTGTTGAATAAAGTCGCATTAGATTACATGCGTAAGAAGCAGCTAAATCACGAAGCCAACCAACATCATTATAAAAACAGCTATGGTGTAGGCAGAATTCATGAATACGAACAGGTTTTGCACGAAATTACGCCGTTAATAAAAGAAAGAACCGGAATGTCTGATATTGCTGTTGAAAATTCTTACACAAGAATATACTTCAACGGTGCAACTCTTGGCAAACACATAGATCGTGATGGTTTAGATTTGACACTTTCGGTATGTACTTTCTCAAATATTAAACAGGATTGGCCATTATATGTTGAAGTTAAACCAGATGTGATAAAAACATTCAATACGCCACCGGGAGATGGTGCTTTAATACTGGGAACAAAAATGTTGCACTGGAGAGATCCATTGGTATGTGCAGACGACGAAATGGTGATTCAATCTTTTTATCATTGGAGAATAAATCATGCTCATAAAGTTTTTGTCTGATGACTGGAAGTGGTGGATTTGGAATTATTGGAAGCTCAATAATAATAAAAATTCACTTTTTAGAATTTTGCTAAATCATGGATTTGAATACGATTTGATTAAAAATGAATTGAATTATGAATGCCCTGAATCTGATGTGCAAGTTCGCAAAGAAACTCAGAAGGTATTGGAAAATAAACCAGAGGTGTCTATACCACCATTGCATAAGGCATTGGCAGACAATCCTAAAGTTAGAAGGCTTGAAAATGTCAATCTAGAAATTTATGAAATTGATGATTTTCTAAGTGATTCAGAATGTGCTGCCGTAATTGAAAAAATGAAAGATGCTTTGATTCCAAGCACTGTCACTAATCCTGAAACCGACAAAAGTGTGAGAACCAGCACGACTGCATTTTTAAGGTGTACTGATTCATTCTATTCTGCCATCAATAATAAATTCCATGAATTCATGCGAATTCCCTTGGCTATGGGAGAAGAACCACAGGGTCAGAAGTATGAAGTAGGACAAGAATTTAAGCCACATTGTGACTGGTTTGATGTAAACCAAGCATACAATCAAGTCCATTTAAATCTCGGTCAGAGAACATACACCATGATGGTTTATTTAAATGATGTGGAAGAAGGCGGTGAGACCAAATTTACAAAAGTAAATTTTCTTGTGAAGCCAAAAAAAGGCAAGGCCGTAGTATGGAACAATATAGATAAGGATATCAAAGGCAACTGGTTTTCAGAGCATTGGGGAACGCCTGTGATCAAAGGCGAAAAGTACATTATTACAAAATGGTTTAGAGAACACGATGGAACAAAACAAAATGCAAATGAAAATAAACCTAATGCTTAAATTACATAGCTCTAGTGGAGAGTCATGGAGTCGAACCAATGTGTGCTGGCTTATAAGGCCAGTGCTCAATACCGTCGAGCACACTCTCCATATGGGCTCTCTGGGACTTGAACCCAGAACCTAACGATTATGAGTCGTTTGCTCTAGACCAGTTGAGCTAAGAGCCCGTATGACATTTAAATAATACGCTTTTATTTTTGTAAATGCAAGTGGGGATCTTCTAATTCTCTATGGCAATTACAACAAAGTAATTCGCATTTCATGATTTCATTTGTTATTTCTTTTTTGAGTTTGACAAATTTTTTAGACGCAATGCAAAAGTTTTTTGTGCTTGCGTCTTTGTGGTGAAATTCTAAAATTGCGATATTGTTTTCGCCGCATACACGGCATGCATTTCCTAGCAGACTAACATATTCTTGTTTGTTTTTTCTTTGTGCTATGACCACTCTTAAGCTTTGGCATGATTTGCATACATTTGTTGTTCTATTGTATTCTTTATAAAATGATTTTTTTTCTTTAATTTTTTCACACATTCCACAAATGGAATGAGTTGCATTTGTGCTGTTAAAAAGTCTAATATCATAGATTTGGGGATTATCTGTAGGATTAGAGAATTTTGTTAGTTCTAGTTGATGTTCTTTTCTGTGACAATTTGAACAAAGAAGCACGCATTTTTCTAGTTCTTGTAAAATATGTTCATTAACTTTGCATCCTCTGTATTTTGATATGTCAAATTCTTTTTCATTTTTATCGATATGATGAAATTCAAGTGCTGAAAAATTTTTGTTGTAACCGCATTTTGTGCAACAACCGCCTTTCAGTGATACCAATTCATTTTTGAATAACAGAGTTTTTTCATTTGTTTTATTTGCCCATAATACTTTCCAGCAATCATAACATCTAAATCCTTTGAATTTTGGTTTTCTATTTTTGCAATCTTTGCATCGAATAATTTTAATACCGTCTATGATTTCGTGTTGTTTGTCTAAGTTTTCCAATTTAGAAGTATTGCGTGAACCCCAAGGACTACACTCAAGACAATATTTTCTTTTGCATAAGTTTTTAACTTGTCCATCAATTTTGAATCTGAATGGAAATTCAGAATTGCATTTTTTACAAATATTTGGCATAATATATGTATTAGTTTAGTAGCTAGATTTTTATCTTGAATGAATTGGAAATACTAAAATTAATGCTTTTTTGTTTTGTGTTTCTATTAATGAATTTGTACTTTTGTGCAAAGAGGTTTTGGAATATAATGGTTATGTTGTAAAAAAAGGAGTGTCTAAATGCGAAAAGCCATAGAAGACTTTGCAAGAGATCAAGAGCTAGATTTGCTTTTT
>JACCDP011345827.1_pt1 | contig 61384 bp, 60 predicted proteins | sample 7445841 | NCBI WGS metagenome assembly JACCDP01 (sample SAMN15323441, study PRJNA562643) | freshwater metagenome | isolation source: river surface water | place: USA:Blue River Watershed | collected 2017-08-17 | reverse complement strand
GCTTCTCGTCACCTGGTTTGTGAAACTGGCGCATCACCGGGTGGTCATCGGCATTCACAGTCAGCATGGAAAAACTGACCACCAACTCCCCTGAAGCGGGGTCAGACCAGCGATCCCATAGGCAAGCAATGCCGAACGGATCCCCTGAAGCCAACTCGATCTTCCACCGCACCGCCCTGCCCGACTCGTAACTGGGCTCGCAGAAGTTGTCGACCAGCACCAGGCCGTATTGCCGGTGGCGCCACGCTCTACGGTAGCTGGGTTTCTCAGCTGCCGTCTCGCTCCTGGCGTTGTAGGTGTGACGGCCGATCTTGACATCCTTCGCCCATGAGGGAATGAGGCCGAATCTGGCCAGACCGCAGGCCACGCGCCCGGTCTGGTGGCTCTTCACCACCACCGGGGCAGCGAATCCCGGATAGGACTCATCAGGGTAATCGGCGGGTAACTCCACGCCGAACGACTCCTTCACCCACTGGGCGCGCTTGGTTGGGGTGAAGTTCGTGCACACGGCCAGAGTTTATCTCTGGCCATTCAACTCAACGGCAAGAATCGACCCAACTCAGCCGCTAAACCTGGTATCTCGGCGGCAGCTTTGCAGCGAAAGCCGTCTGTCCCGACGAAATCATGAACATGCGGTAACTGCCAAATTGCTTTCATCCAGGCTGAGTCGCCGAATCGTCAGGGCGCAGCGAGGCGGACAAGGAAACGGCATTTGCTTGCTCCAGCCAGTCGGACGCATGTCAATCATTCAGTCGCCCATCGACCAGAGCCAGCGTGCCGACGCGATCAGCGAAAAGCCAGACCGCCAGCTCATGCGCCATGTTCGAAGCCCTCCCTTGGATCTTCGGGTGCAACGGCTATTTTTGCAAACCCTTTTACTCATGGCACCAACCATTCCAACTCGCCCGCAGGTTTGAACCTTGCCCGGCGATGCCCGTCTTTGCTCAAGGCCAACCAGTCCATGGAGGACACTTTGAAGTCCAAAATCGCTAAATGATGCACCCGCAGATAATCGGCTGACTTTTCATCTGGCCCTTTAATGCGACCTTGGATATCCCCGGGTGGCAATTCACTCAGATAGTCTGCAGCCGCGTGGGTTTTCCTCACGCGTTCCCAGGCAGCATTAACTTGCTCACCTTCAAATTCAACCGTGGCCTGCGCGGACACGCGCAACTGCCAATTGAGGCGCTTGCTCCAAAAAGTCAATTGCGCCAACGGCTGTACAACAAGCTCTGAACATTTGGGAGAGCGTGCATCGGTATAGACGCGCAATGTCCACATGGTTGCATCTGCATGCCTGAGCACCACTGTCCGCGCTTGCGGCCCGCTGTGGTTTGTACCCTGTGTGGCCAAAACAGGCGTACGCCATTCATGGTGCCTGTCATGCGGTGCTCGCGTCAGTTCTTGCCACAAACGAGCAACCAAATGGTCGGGAAGTAGTTCTGAATTTTTTTGCGGCATAAAGATGCAGGCTGACTTTCTTGGCGCATCAGAAATGCGCGATTTCAATTATTAAATATTACCTTTGATCCGACTACGCTTTGTCGGTGGATTGAAATCGCTTGGCTTGTCTTTAACCCACTGAATGAATCTTGCCATCTCAGGATGCGCAAGCAGCGCCTGTGGTGTGGGATAGTGCCGCGCCAACTCGGTCTCCGTGAACAAGGCATGAACTTGCTTGTGACACGCTCGGTGCAAATACACAGTGGTCACACCACCCCGTGATTTGGGGATTAAGTGGTGTGCATCTCGCAGAGCTGGTGGAATGGGTCGATCACAAAGTGCGCAAATCTCCGTATCTACAACCTTCAACGGCTGAGCGCGCGCTTCAGACTGTAGCCGTTTAATACGACCTTGTGCCATTGCCTTGATTTCGACGTTTGCAGGATGTCAATGAACCATTTGAACCAAGACCACAGCTGCCAGGACAATATGTCCAAGCGTAAGAAGGACAGAAAAGCCGTGTAACCAAAGAAACCGTTTTCTGTTACCCGAATCAGTGGCCCGGTTAATCGCAGGCATCAACAATTGTCGGGCAGCAACCGCAGTCAACATCACGACAGCCATCCAGGCAGCACTGAATGAATCTGATCGCCAGGACAGTGCCATGGACAAGCCCGACGAAACAATCACAAAAAGGTAAAAGGGCGGGAATGCTTTTCGAATCAACATTCGAGCACCTTCTGGTGGCAGATGCCGAAACAGGAAAGCAGCGAAGCCTCCCGAAAACACAAACATACCGCCAAACAAAAAAGCCACCACCAAAAGATTGGCTGCACGCAAGTAAACATCTAACATTTCAAAATCCTTTTACTTGGGTGGCCTTGACAAGTACCAAGGTCTGTTTTGAGGGCCAGATCCCGCAATTCGATCGCTGCTGAGCCAGGTTGCTTCATGTGCTTACCCTTTGATGAATGAATTTCATCAGGCCTTCGCTGGCCGCTTCGATCAAATCCAATACATCTTCAAACCCCTGTTCACCACCATAGTAGGGATCGGGTATCACAGACGCTTGCGTTGTTTGCAAAAATTCAGCAAACCCCCGTATCTTATGAAGATGCGGTGCTGGGCACCTTTCTTCTAGGAGCGCGCGGTTGTCCCAATCCATCGTCAAAAGCAAGTCAAAATTTTCAAAGTCACTTTCTACGACTGGCCTGGCCCTCAGATGAGACATGTTGTAGCCTCTTTTAAGCGCATGTATTTGGCTGCGCGCATCCGGTGGCGCATCCGGATGGAAATTGTGAGTGCCCGCCGAGTCGATTTTGATTTTGTGCAAAAGTCCTTGATCGCTCAATTTTTTAGAAAGGACAGCCTCTGCTGTGGGACTACGGCAGATATTGCCCATGCAGACAAATAAAATTTTGAGATCAACTTCGCTCATTTTGTTCTTTGTATGGTGACTGCCATAGACTCTAAAAAGCGGCTTGTTTTTAAATTTTCTCAACGCCTTCAGACGCGACGTGCCAATACCACCGCGGCCGCAGAACCACAGCCAACCATCCAACACCATGCTCGCAAAAGCAAGTTGGATTTCTCCCCGAACAGCGCTGCTGACTCGTCTCGATGATGCTGCTCATCGGCTTGGCATCGCAGTAAGAGTGGCAGTAAGCCTTCCGGCCCACCAAACTCTTTGAGATGGTCTATCTGCTGCTGATAATGTTGATCTACAAAAGTCTCCACCGCCGCAATCGTGCCGTAGACGGCACGCCTGCCAAACAGAGCGGGCAAAGCACCTGTCAACCAGCCGGCTACACGCCAAGGCCCCAGCAGCGAACTTCTCTGTGAGGTTGGCAGCCAATGCTCAATCTGATTCAAGTGATCGGCCTCGGTCACACCATGCGACTTGGCAAATGAGAGCATCTCGGCATCCTGGCGCCACTTGGCAACGGCAATAATGCCTTTGTAAATGTAAACAGCGCCCGTTTCACCTGCATGATCTGACCGCAATTCGCGCTGAAGATGAAGTGATAAGTTTTGTGTCACTTGGCGTAAAAAAATTAAGATGTGAAAAAAGTAAACTAACCTAATCAGGATATCGCAAGCCCCACTTCGCGACCTTCAGATCAGGGCTTCACCCTAATCGGCTCTGGGGAATTGTTATTTAGAGGCAAACTCCAACGTGATCTATCAAACCGGTGCTCTGGTGACCGTATTTGACAACGAACCGAAGGCCTGCGCCACGCGGGATATTCACACAAGAAAAAGGGCCCGGAGACTATCCGAGCCCTTGTGATTGGTGGAGCTGGCGGGATTTGAACCCGCGTCCACAAGCCTTCTCCGAGCAGTTCTACATGTGTAGCCGTCTGATTTGAGTCTCGCCAGTCATGCTGCGCAGCGGCACGCCACACAACCGGCCAGCCCCCTTGAATCTCGCACGACACCAAGGAGCACGGCGCCATACCAGCCAATATGAGATCCCCCGCAGTCAGGACAGTTTTTCAACCACCCTGACCCAGCCTATCGGCCAACTGTTGCGAGGCTCACCGGATTAAGCGGCGAGTGCGAAACGTTCGTCGTTTGCAGTTACTTTTTTTCTGCGGTTTTACGAGGTGACAGAACCTCGACATGCCCTGCTGCGTGCCCGAACCCGTGTCGAAACCAATGCAGCCCCAGAACCTCTATTTTAGGCCAGTTCGAGTTTTTTCAATAGCCCCTGGGGCTGATGAATCGCATCATGGGCTCCCCAGAGTTGCCATTCGGCACTGGCGCCGAGGTAACCGTAGGTCGCCGCCAGGGTCTGCATGCCGGCGGCTTTGCCCGCCACGATGTCGCGTTCATCGTCGCCCACATACCAACATTGGGTCGGATCCATGCGCAAACGACGGGCCGCTTCGAACAAGGGCTCGGGGTGCGGCTTGGGGTGCGGCGTGGTGTCGCCGCTGATGACCACTGCAGCAGGACTGAGCAAGGCCATCTGCCGCACCAGCGGATCGGTGAAACGGCTCGATTTGTTGGTCACAATGCCCCAGGGCAGGCCCCGCTGTTGCAGGACTTGCAGCATGTGGGCCACGCCGTCAAAGGCGCTGGTGAGTTGGGTCAGGCGGTTTTCGTAGATGCGGAAAAACTCTTCTTTGTACTCGTTGAATTCGGGATGGTCGGGCTTCATGTCAAAAGCGATGCCCAGCATGCCCCGAGCCCCGGCCCCCGCCATGTGGCGGTAAGACTCCAGCGGCAGCGAGGGCAAGCCTCGCGCCACCCGCATTTCGTCGACGGCAGCCCCCAGGTCAGGGGCACTGTCGATCAAAGTGCCGTCGAGGTCAAACAAAATGGCCTGCGGCATGGGCATGTTCACGCTCCCTTGCGAGTGGCAACCAGGTAGTTCACGCTGGTGTCGGCATTCAGGGCGTATCGACGGGTCAGGGGGTTGTAGCTCAACCCTTTGGTCGCCTGCCAGTCCAAACCGGCCGCACGGCTGTGCGAGGCCAGTTCACTGGGCTGGATGAATTTGGCGTATTCGTGGGTGCCCTTGGGCAGCAAATTCAAAACATACTCCGCCCCGACGATGGCAAACAAAAAAGACTTGGGATTGCGGTTGAGGGTGGAGAAAAACACCCAACCGCCCGGCTTGACCAAAGTGGCGCAGGCCCGCACCACCGACGCCGGATCCGGCACGTGTTCGAGCATTTCCATGCAGGTCACCACATCGAAGTGGCCCGGTTGCTCGGCAGCAAGTTGCTCGGCGCTGACAGCGCGGTATTGCACACCGGATGTCTGGGCTTCCAATGCGTGCAACTGGGCCACTTTCAGGGCTTTATCGGCCAAGTCTATGCCCGTCACCTGCGCCCCGGCGCGCGCCATGGCATCGGACAGGATCCCACCGCCACAACCGACATCGAGCACTTGCAAACCCTTGAGCGGGACAAACTCCTGAATCCAGGCCAGTCGCAAGGGATTGATCTGGTGCAGGGGGCGAAATTCGCTGTCCGGATCCCACCATCGGTGGGCCAGTTCGGAGAATTTGGCCAGTTCAGCGGGGTCGGCATTGATGTGGGCTTGAGTCATGCCTGAATTATCGCCGTGTTCCCGCAGGGATGCGGCCACCACACGGTGGATGGGGACATGTCCCCCCCGCAAGCCGAAAAGAAAAAACCCCGGCAAGCCGGGAGACATAAAAAACCCCGGCAAGCCGGGGTTAGAACATCAGATCAGTAAAGATCAGCGGTTGGGACGGGTGCCCACCACTTCGATCTCGACGCGACGGTTCTTGGCGCGACCTTCTTTGGTGCGGTTGTCAGCAACAGGCTGCTTCTCGCCTTTGCCTTCGGTGTAGATGCGGTTCTTCTCGATGCCCTTGCTCACCAGATAGGCCTTGACGGCTTCGGCGCGACGCACCGACAGCTTCTGGTTGTAAGCATCGGTACCAATCCAGTCGGTGTGACCCACGGCAATGATCACTTCGAGGTTGATCGCCTTGACTTTGCTGACCAGATCGTCGAGCTTGGCTTTGCCTTCGGGCTTGAGCACCGACTTGTCAAAGTCGAAGAATGCGTCAGCGGCGTAGGTCACCTTGGAGGCCGCAGCAGGTGCAGGAGCCGGGGGAGCAGGACGGGGGGCAGGAGCTGGGGCAGCCGCAGGTGCGGGGGCAGGTGCCGGTGCGGCAGCAGGTGCGGGGGCGATGGCACCATCGCAACCCTGGGCAGCTGTGGCGGGGGTCCAGGTGCCCGAGCGCCAGCATTGGCCGGTGGCGTTTTTCCAAACCTCACCCGAGGCATTGCGCCAGTTCTGGATGTCTTGAGCCATGGCGACCGAAGCCATGCCGAGGGCGGCAGCGATCAGAGCCAGTTTGTTGAGTTTGTTCATGGTTCTCCTCAGGGGGGTCAAAAAACGTAAACATTGGAGTGATTGATCCGAAAAACCTTCACTCGCCATGGAGATTATTGTGCCACATGATGATTTGGTTCAAGCCCCCGATTGCCAGATACCGACTTGGCCTGCCTGAGGGCACCGGATAAATGTTGCTAAGTTGCCACAAACACAAGCACATCAGCTTGCCTGGATCGCCGCAACGACAGGGTTTAGCCCCCTTGAGAAACCCTACAATGGCCGATTCAGTCCGAACAGACGGTCTTTCGACATGACTTCATTTGCCAAAGAAACCCTGCCCATCAGCCTGGAAGAGGAGATGCGCCGCAGTTACCTCGATTACGCCATGAGCGTGATCGTGGGCCGCGCCCTGCCTGATGCGCGCGATGGCCTCAAACCCGTGCACCGGCGCGTGTTGTACGCCATGCACGAGTTGAACAACGACTGGAACCGACCCTACAAGAAGTCAGCCCGCATTGTGGGTGACGTGATCGGCAAATACCACCCGCACGGCGACAGCGCGGTCTACGACACCATCGTGCGCATGGCGCAAGACTTTTCATTGCGCCACATGCTGGTCGACGGTCAGGGCAACTTCGGGTCGGTGGATGGCGACAGCGCCGCCGCCATGCGTTACACCGAAATCCGTTTGTCCAAGATCGCTCATGAGATGTTGGGCGACATCGACAAGGAAACGGTGGACTTTGGCCCCAATTACGACGGCTCCGAGCAAGAGCCTTTGGTGTTGCCGACCCGCTTGCCCAACTTGCTGGTCAACGGCTCGGCCGGCATTGCCGTGGGCATGGCCACCAACATTCCGCCGCACAACCTCAATGAAGTGGTCGACGCTTGTCTGCACATGTTGCGCCATCCATCGGCCAGCGTGGATGACCTGATGGAAATCATCCCCGCCCCCGACTTCCCCACCGCCGGCATCATTTACGGCATTCAGGGGGTCAAGGATGGTTACCGCACCGGCCGTGGCCGGGTGGTGATGCGCGCCAAATGTCATTTTGAGGACATCGACAAGGGTCAACGCCAAGCCATCATCGTTGACGAAATCCCCTACCAGGTCAACAAAAAAACCTTGCTCGAACGCATCGCCGAACTGGTGCACGAGAAAAAAATCGAAGGCATCAGCCACATCCAGGACGAGTCCGACAAATCGGGCATGCGCGTGGTCATCGAGCTCAAGCGGGGCGAAGTACCCGAAGTGGTGCTGAACAACCTGTACAAGCAGACCCAGTTGCAAGACACCTTCGGCATCAACATGGTCGCCCTGATCGACGGCCAGCCCAAGTTGTGCAACCTCAAAGACCTGATCGTGGTCTTTTTGGAGCACCGCCGCGAGGTGGTGACCCGTCGCACGGTCTTTAACCTGCGCAAGGCCCGCGACCGTGGCCACGTGCTGGAAGGCCTGGCCGTGGCCTTGGCCAACATCGATGAATTCATCGCCATCATCCGCAACGCCCCCACACCACCGGTGGCCAAGGCCGAATTGATGACGCGCGCCTGGGACAGCAAATTGGTGCGCGAGATGTTGACCCGATCGCGTGCCGACGGTGCCACGGTCAATGCCGACGATTACCGGCCCGAAGGTCTGCTGCCTGAATTCGGCATGCAAGGCGACGGCCTGTATCGCCTGAGCGAAACGCAGGCGCAGGAAATTTTGCAGATGCGCCTGCAACGACTGACCGGTCTGGAGCAGGACAAGATCGTCAACGAATACAAAGAGGTGATGAGCGAAATCGACGATTTGCTCGACATCTTGTCCAAACCCGAACGGGTCTCAACCATCATTGCCGATGAACTGACCGCCTTGCGCCAGGAATTCGGCCAGACCAAACTGGGCGCACGCCGCAGTCAGATCGAACACAACGCCCAGGACTTGGCCACTGAGGATCTGATCACCCCCACCGACATGGTGGTGACGCTCTCACACAGCGGCTACATCAAAAGCCAGCCCCTGTCCGAATACCGTTCGCAAAAGCGTGGCGGTCGTGGCAAGCAAGCGGCCGCCACCAAGGAAGACGACTGGATCGACCAGCTATTCATCGCCAACACCCACGACTACATTTTGTGCTTCTCCAACCGGGGTCGACTGTATTGGCTGAAGGTGTGGGAAGTTCCGGCCGGTTCACGCAACTCTCGCGGTCGCCCGATCGTGAACATGTTTCCGCTGGCCGAGGGCGAAAAAATCAATGTGGTGCTTGCACTCACCGGCGAAGCCCGCAGCTTCCCTGCCGACCACTACGTGTTCATGGCCACCGCAGGCGGCACGGTGAAAAAAACCGCGCTGGACGAATTCAGCAACCCGCGCAAGGCGGGCATCATTGCGGTCGACCTGGACGAGGGCGACTACCTGATCGGCGCCGCCCTGACCGATGGCAAGCATGACGTGATGTTGTTCTCTGACGGTGGCAAAGCCGTGCGTTTTGACGAAAACGATGTGCGCCCCATGGGTCGCAACGCACGCGGGGTGCGCGGCATGATGCTGGAAGACGGGCAAAGCGTGATCGCCATGCTGGTGGCCGAAGACGAACAACAGTCGGTGCTGACAGCGACCCAAAATGGTTATGGCAAACGCACCTCGATCACCGAATACACCCGCCACGGGCGCGGCACCAAGGGCATGATTGCCATCCAGCAGTCCGAGCGCAATGGCAAAGTCGTGGCGGCCACACTGGTGCATGCCGATGACGAAATCATGCTGATCACCGACACCGGCGTCTTGGTGCGCACCCGGGTGGCTGAGATCCGCGAGTTGGGTCGCGCCACCCAGGGCGTGACACTGATCAGTCTGGACGAGGGCGCCCAACTGAGTGGTTTGCAGCGCATCGTTGAAAACGATGCCAATGACGACGGGGACGAATCTGCCCCTGAGGCTGACAGCGAGCCCACTGGCGAGGGCCAATAAGGCATGGATCAACGCGCCTGGAATTTTTCAGCCGGCCCGGCGGCCATGCCGCTCGAGGTGCTGCAACGTGCCGCTGCCGAAATGAGCAATTGGCAAGGCAGCGGGATGGGCGTGATGGAGATGAGCCATCGGGGCAAAGAGTTCATCAGCATCTATGAACAGGCCGAAGCCGACTTGCGTGAGTTGCTGGCCTTGCCCAGCCACTTCAGGATCTTGTTCATGCAAGGCGGCGGCATCGCCGAAAACGCCATCGTGCCCCTGAATCTGAGCCGGGGCCAATCTGTCGACTTTGTGCTCAGCGGCAGCTGGAGTCAAAAGTCGCTGCAAGAAGCGCAGCGCTACGCCCGGACCCACGTGGCCGCAAGCAGCCAGTCCGACGGCTTTCATCATTTCCCCGCACCCGCCGGTTGGCAACTGTCTGAGCGCCCCAGCTATGTGCATGTGTGCACCAACGAAACCATCCACGGCGTCGAATGCCACACCTTGCCCGATTTGCGAGCCTTGGGCTGCGACGCGCCGCTGGTCATCGATTTTTCATCGCATGTGCTCTCGCGTCCGGTCGATTGGTCGAAGGTTGGCCTTGCTTTTGGCGGGGCACAAAAAAACATCGGGCCGGCCGGCGTGACCTTGGTGGTCGTGCGCGAAGACCTCTTGGGCCAAGCCTTGCCGGTTTGCCCCAGCGCCTTCGATTACACCCTGGTGGCGCAAAACGATTCGATGTTCAACACCCCGCCCACCTACGGCATTTACATGGCCGGCCTCACGTTTCAATGGCTCAAAGCCCAGGGCGGCGTGCCCGAGATGGAGCGACGCAACATCGCCAAAGCGAAGATGCTTTATGCATTCATCGACGCCTCCCAGTTGTACTTCAATCCGGTGCTGCCTGCAGATCGCTCGCGCATGAACGTCCCCTTCTTTTTGCGCGACGAGTCGCTCAATGACGCCTTTTTGGCGCAAGCCAAGTCACGTGGCTTGCTGCAACTCAAAGGTCACAAATCGGTCGGCGGCATGCGCGCCAGCATTTACAACGCCATCCCGATCGAGGGTGTACAAGCCCTGATCGAGTTCATGCGCGACTTTCAAAGCAAGGCCTGAAGATGAGCCAAACCCCCATTCAGTCCGATGCCCTGGGCGCACTCAGGGTCAAGATCGATCAGCTGGATCAACAACTGTTGCAACTGCTCAATGATCGCGCCAAAGTGGCGCAAGAGGTGGGCGAAATCAAGCGTGCCGAAGGCTCGCCTTTTTTCCGGCCCGATCGGGTGGCGCAAGTGATCGCCAAGATCACGCAAGCCAACCCGGGCCCCTTGCACAATGACCACGTCGCCGCCATTTGGCGAGAGATCATGTCGGCTTGCCTGGCGCTGGAGTCCCCCCAACGGGTGGCGGTGCTGGGCCCACAAGGCACTTTTTGCGAGCAAGCCGCTGTGGAATTTTTTGGCGGTGCGGCGGAATTGATTTATTGCGCCAATTTCGACGAGGTCTTTCACGCCACTGCCGCCGGTACCGCTCAATACGGCGTGGTCGGCATGGAGAACTCGACCGAAGGCGTCGTGGCACGTTCGCTCGACCTCTTTTTGCGATCGCCGGTGCATGTGATCGGCGAAGTCAGTTTGCTGGTGCGCCACAACCTGCTGCGCCAGAGCAATGCACTGGAGGGCATTGAGGTTGTCATGGCTCACCCGCAGGCCCTGGCCCAGTGTCAGGGTTGGCTCAGCCAACACCTGCCCAAGGCAGAGCGTCGTGCGGTCAGCAGCAACGCCGAGGGCGCTCGTTTGGCGTCCACCAACCCCCAATGGGCTGGCATCGCCAGTGAGCGTGCGGCTGCGCAATTTGGCCTGCACACCGTGGCACACGCCATCCAGGACGAAGCCTACAACCGCACCCGCTTTGCCGTGATCAGCCTGCCCCAAACCATGGCCACCCCGCCGGCTTCGGGCAAGGATTGCACCAGCCTCGTGGTGTCGGTGCCCAACCGTCCCGGCGCGGTGCATGACCTGCTGGTGCCGCTGAAAAAACATGGCGTGTCCATGACCCGTTTTGAATCCCGCCCCGCCAAGTCGGGGCAGTGGGAGTACTACTTCTACATCGACATCCAGGGTCACATCACCGATGCCCCGGTGATCGCGGCTTTGCAAGAACTGCAAGGCCTGTGCGCGTTTTACAAAGTGCTGGGTTCTTACCCGGTGACAGACTGAGTCAGCCATGAGCGAAGCCCTGGTTCAGCGCCTGGCCGTCATCGGTTGCGGCCTCATGGGGGGCTCTTACGCCCTGGCTCTTCGCCAGCGGGGACTGGTGGGCGAAATCGCCGGTTACAGCACCCGATCAATCACCCGTGAAAAAGCCCTGGCGCTGGGCGTGATCGATGTGGCTTGCGACAGCGTCGCACAGGCGGTATCGGGGGCCGATGTGGTTTTGGTTGCGGTACCCGTGCAAGCCACCGAGTTGACCCTGCGTGCCATGGCACCGCATCTGAGCCCGCATGCCCTGGTGATGGACGTTGGCTCGACCAAGTGCGATGTCATCGCCTCGGCGCAAGCCACGCTGGGTTTGGCCCTGCCCCGTTTTGTGCCTGCCCACCCCATCGCAGGCAAGGAGGTCGCCGGCATCGAGCATGCCGATGCCGGCCTGTATGTCCATCGTCAGGTCTTCCTGACCCCCACATCCGACACCCAGGCCAGTTACACGGCCCGCGCGCAGGCCCTGTGGCAAGCGGTGGGGGCTCAGGTGGGGTTGTTGCCTGCCGATTTTCATGACCAGACCTTTGCTGCGGTCAGTCATTTGCCCCATCTGCTGGCCTTTGCCTACCTGAATGGACTGACGTCTCAGCATGACGGCAAGCGCATGGTAAGCATGGGCGGCCCGGGATTCAGGGATTTTTCGCGCATCGCAGCCAGCGACCCCACGGTTTGGCGCGACATCTTGCTGGCCAACCGCACACAGGTATTGTCCCAACTGGCTCAAACCCGCGCAGCCTTGCACGAACTGGAACTGGCGATGCAGCAAAACGATGGTGAACAGTTGAGCCAACTCATCGACAGGGCCCGCAGTGCTCGCAGCGGATGGCGTCTGGCAGCAGAACCGAACGAAGACTGAGACCATGTTTGCGACCCGTTTTCTCGACTTGCCCGCCTTGTCCCATGTTCAGGGGACGGTCACTTTGCCGGGTTCAAAAAGCATTTCCAACCGGGTGCTTTTGCTGGCTGCCCTGAGCCAGGGAACGACCGTGGTGCGCGATCTGCTCGACTCGGATGACACCCGCGTCATGCTCGAAGCCCTGCGCCAGCTGGGTTGCGGCGTAGCGGCAGAAGGCACCACCGTCACCGTGACCGGCTTGGGCGGTGCAGTCCGTCAGGCACAGGCGATTGAACTTTTCATGGGTAACGCTGGTACGGCCATGCGGCCCTTGACGGCCGCCTTGGCGGTGATGGGCGGTGACTTCACCCTGAGAGGGGTGGCCCGCATGCACGAGCGCCCCATCGGCGATCTGGTGGATGCTTTGCGGGCACTGGGTTGCACCATCGAGTACCTGGGTCAGGAAGGCTATCCCCCACTGCGGATCGGTCAACCCGCATTGCGCATCGATGCGCCCATTCCCGTTCGGGGCGATGTATCGAGCCAATTCCTCACCGCCTTGCTGATGGCTTTGCCACTGGCGGCACAACATCAATCCATTGCCATCGAAGTGGTCGGCGAACTGATTTCCAAGCCCTACATTGAAATCACCCTGAACTTGTTGAAGCGCTTTGGGATCGAGGTGCAACGCCAGGGTTGGTCCCGGTTCGTCATCCCGGCGGGTGCCCGCTACAGCACCCCGGGCGAGATCCATGTTGAAGCCGATGCCTCCTCGGCCAGTTATTTCATCGCGCTGGGCGCCTTGTCCCTGGGCGAGGGCGTGCGGGTGCTGGGTGTCGGCGCCGACTCCATTCAGGGCGACATTCGTTTTGTCGAGGCCGCCATGGCCATGGGAGCCCGGGTCGAGAGTGGTCCCAACCACTTGACCATCCAGCGCGGGGCTTGGCCCCTCAAGGGCATCACCCTCAATGCCAATCACATTCCGGATGCCGCCATGACCCTGGCCGTGATGGCCCTGTATGCAGACAGCCCCACCTTGTTGACCGACATCGGCAGTTGGCGAGTGAAGGAAACCGATCGCATCAGCGCCATGACGGCGGAATGTCGCAAATTGGGCGCCACGGTGGAAGAAGGCCCTGACTGGATTCGAATCCACCCCCTGGCGCCCGGTCAATGGCGGCGAGCCAGCATCCACACCTATGACGATCACCGCGTGGCCATGTGCTTTTCTTTGGCGGCCCTGAACCCTGACCGGGTCATGGTGCGAATTGAAGACCCTCAGTGTGTGGCCAAAACTTTTCCGGACTATTTTGAGGCCCTGTTCTCCGTAGCCCGATGCGATCAGGTGCCGGTCCTTTGCATCGACGGGCCTACGGCCTCGGGCAAAGGCACGCTGGCAGCCCGGGTGGCTGCTGCGTTGGGCTATCACCATCTGGACTCAGGGGCCTTGTACCGGGTCACGGCTCATGCCGCGTGCTTGCAGGGTCTGGCGCTAGACGCCTCTCACGAGACCCGGATTGCCGCCTTGGCTCGGACCCTGCCGGTGCGCTTTGAAGGCGATCGGGTCTACCTGGGGGAAGCGGATGTGACTGAAGCCATTCGCAGCGAAACCGGAGGCATGCGCGCCAGTCAGGTGTCGGCACTGCCGCAGGTGCGTCAGGCTTTGGTGGAGTTGCAACACAGTTTCGCGCGCTTGCCCGGACTGGTGGCCGATGGCCGGGACATGGGCACGGTGATCTTTCCCCAGTCCCCTCTGAAAGTTTTCCTCACCGCCAGTGCCGATGCGCGCGCCAAACGCCGTCACGACCAGGTGTTGCGGCGCGGTGAACAAGCCGACTATGGGGCTTTACTGGCCGACTTGCAGGCTCGCGATGCCCGCGACACCCGGCGATCTGCAGCCCCCCTTCAACCCGCCACAGATGCCGTCGAGATGGACAACACCCATGTTTCGATCGATGACTCGGTGACGCAGGTGCTGGCACTCTGGGACCGACGGCTTTCGGCCTGAAGCCGTTGCGAATTCAGCAGACCGGCATGGCTGGGTCGCAACGTCATCGTCTGACTGCGTCGGCCAGGGTCATGGATTGCCAGGGTTGCCACAAGGTTCGGGTGGCCTCGGTGGGAGCCAACAACATCTGTCGCAACAAGTCTGCCAGCGGAGTTTGCTCGGGCTCTACCACCAGCACGAGCCGATCATCACCATCGAGGCCGGACACCCAGCCCAGGTCCATCAGTTGGCGCACCGTGGTTTCCAATTCCGCCGGGTCAAAGCGCAGTTGCAGGGCCAGGTCAGACAACGCCAGGCCAACCCGGTTGTCGGCCCGGGTTTGCGCCAACAGACCCAGGACTTCGAGGGCCTGACTGAGTTGCCATCCGGGCCCCTCGGGTGCGCGCACGCGACGCAACAAAACACCGGGCAGCAAGGAAACAATGACCGCGCCAGAGAGCACGATCATCCAGGCGGTGTAAATCCAGACCAGCAAAATCGGAAAAGTGGCCAAGGCACCATAGACCTTGGAAAACGCCGGCATCTCACTGAGGTACCAGGTCAGCACCCGTCGCGCGACTTCGATCATGACCGTGACCCAAACGCCCCCGGCCAAAGCGTGACTCCAGCGCACATGGACATTGGGCAGGTATTTGAACAAAGCCGCCACGCCGAAGACCAGCAGCGACCACTCAAGGGCATCGATGGCCAGGTGCAAACTTTGAGGCCATGCCTGAGCCATTCCGCGCGAGACCGAAACCACCTGAGACATGGTGACCACGCCCAAACCCATGAGCAAGGGGCCCAGGGTCATGGCAGCCCAATACACCAGAATCCGCTGAACCCAAGGGCGCGGCTTGGCAATGCCCCAAATGGCATTGAAAGCCCGATCGAGCGTAAAGACCAATGTGATCGCAGACAGCAACAACACCGCCATGCCGGCCAAGCCCAGGCGACTGGCTTTGCTGGTGAATTGGGTGACGTAATTGAGGACCTGGCGCGAAATGCCCTCGGGCATGAGGCTGTCGATCAACCAGCGCTGCACCAGCGTCTGGATGTCGGCAAATTGGGGAAAGATGGTGAACACGGCCAGACCCACGGTCAGCAAGGGCACCAGCGCAATCGTGGTGGTGAAGGTCAAACTGCCTGCGGCCTGTCCCAAACGCACTTCGGCAAAACGCTGTCTGACGCGGTGCGCCATTTGCTGCCAAGGCATGTCACGCCAGCGACCGCCAGAGGCAAAAAAAGACAACTGCGCAGACTTCATGGGAATTAATCTAGGAAAATGCAAAGACACCATGACATTTCATGACATGGGTGCCTGACCCGGGTAATTTACCTGAATAATTGGGGTCTGACCCCAATTAATGTGAACATGAATTTCGAACAAGCCCCTCAGCCCCAGGCCATGACACCCGCAGTGGCCCTGACTCGCTCTTTGGCAGTCGGCAGTCTGCTGGCTCTGGTGATATTGTCCTTGGGCTGGGAATTGTGGTGGGCCCCGCTGCGACCGGAGGGCAGTTGGCTGGCCCTGAAGGCCTTGCCGCTGTGCATCCCCTTGGCTGGCTTGCTCAAAAACAAAATGTACACCTACCGTTGGCTCAGTCTCATGGTGTGGGTGTATTTCACCGAAGGGGTGGTGCGAGCCACCTCGGATCGAGCACCGAGCATGTACTTTGCCCTCATCGAGGTGGTGCTGTGCCTGGTGCTGTTTGCGGCTTGCGCGCTGCATGTGCGCTACCGTTTCCGTCATGCGAGCCAACTGAACTCGCCACCCGACCCCGAGCAAAACCCATGAATTTCCTGATCGATGAACTGCGACAGTTGGTGGGCACGTCCAATGTGCTGACCGAAGACCTGGACCACTATGTGACCGATTGGCGCAAACGCGCCAAAGGCAAAGCCCTGTGCGTTGTCCGCCCGGGCAGCACCGCCGAGGTCGCCGCGGTGGTGCGAACTTGTGGAAATGCCGGCGTGAGCATCGTGCCCCAAGGCGGCAACACCGGTCTGGTGGTGGGCTCCATTCCCGATGAAAGTGGCACGCAAGTCTTGCTGAGTTTGCAACGCATGAATGCGGTGCGGGCCATCGATGTCCAAAATCTGACGATCACGGTCGAAGCGGGTTGCGTGTTGCAAAATCTGCAGGCTGCGGCAGAAGAGGCGGGGTTTTTGTTTCCCCTGAGCCTGGGGTCTCAAGGCAGTTGCACCATCGGCGGCAACCTCTCGACCAACGCTGGCGGCACCCAGGTGGTGCGCTACGGCAACTCGCGCGAGCTGTGTTTGGGTCTGGAGGTGGTGACCGCCGAGGGCGAGATCCTCAACGGCCTGGTCGGCTTGCGCAAGGACAACACGGGTTACGACTTGCGGGATGTTTTCATCGGAGCCGAAGGCACCCTGGGGATCATCACCGCCGCCACCATGAAGCTGTACCCCAAGCCGGCGGCGACCCTGACCGCATGGGCTGCCGTGCCCAGCATGGCCGATGCCGTGGCGTTCCTGGGCCTGGCGCACCGGCATCTGGGGGCCGGGTTGACCGGCTTTGAAGTCATGAACCAGTTCTCGCTCAGCCTGGTCGACAAACATTACCCGCAACTGCGCGTGCCGCTGTGGAAAGAAACACCCTGGTGTGTCCTGCTTGAAAACGCCGACAGCGAATCGGAGCAGCACGCCCGTGAACGCTTCGAAGCCCTGCTCGAAGCCGGCATGGAGGCAAGCTGCGTCACCGATGCGGTGGTGGCAGAGAGTCTGGCACAAGCCCGCAACCTGTGGCACATCCGTGAAAGCATCACCTTGGCACAGGCTGAAGAGGGCCTGAACATCAAACACGACATCTCGATCCCGATTTCGTCCATCCCGGAGTTTGTTCGAGTGACCGACGCCGAGTTGGCAGCCAACATCCCCGGCGCCAGGTTTGTGGATTTTGGCCATTTGGGTGATGGCAACCTGCACTACAACGTGCAGGCTCCGGAAGGCGAAGATTTCCGGGCTTTCCAGGACAAGTACGAAGACCTCATCAACGACATCGTCTACCGAAGCGTGCAGCGCCACGGTGGCTCGATCTCGGCCGAGCACGGCGTGGGCGAACTGAAGGTCGATCGCTTGCCTGAGCACAAAGACCCGGTGGCGCTGGAACTCATGCGGCGCATGAAGCGCGCTTTCGATCCGCGCAACACGCTCAACCCCGGTCGGGTGGTCCGGGTCTGATCAGCCCCGGCGTGGGGCGCAAACCAGCAGACCGGGATCGTTGTGAGCGACTTCCAGGTCGTTTTTGGCCTGCGCCACGTCCATTTCACGTGGCAGGGTGACGTTGTTTTTCACGGCCAGGATCTCGGCCATGATGCTGACCGCAATTTCAGACGGCATCTTGCTGCCGATGTAAATGCCTATCGGTCCGCGCAAGCGCTCAAGGCTGGCGTCGGTTTGCCCGAAATGCTCCTTCATGCGGGCGCGACGTGCGTCGTTGTTGCGCCTTGAGCCAATGGCGCCGACATAAAACGCAGGCGTTTCCAGCGCCTCGATCAGGGCCAAGTCATCGAGCTTGGGGTCATGCGTGAGTGCCACCACGCAACTGCGCCGATCGGGTCGGAAAGATTGCACGACATCGTCGGGCATTTCATGCGTGAGGGTGACATGGGGTACCGACCATGCGCCACTGTATTCGGGACGCGGGTCGCAGACAGTGACCGCAAAGCCATTGAAGCGGGCCATCGTGGCCAGGTACTCGGACAACTGACCGGCCCCGATCAGCAGCATGCGGTATTCGGGACCAAAGGTGTTGATCAGACGCTGCTCGTCGATTTGGAGCTCTTGCGGACTGGCGGCCTGACGCAAGGCCACCTGCCCGGTGGTCAGGCTGAGTTCGCGTTGCATGAGCTCTCCGTTTTCGAGAGCGCTTACCAATTGGGCCAGCAACTGTGGATCGGGATCAAATTCGAGCACCAGTTCCAGGGTGCCGCCGCAGGGCAATCCGAATCGATGCGCTTCATCAGCAGTGATGCCGTACTTGACGCGCTGAGGTGCACCGCTGGGAATGACGCCGGGCTCTTCAGTGGTCGCGCCCTGGCTGTGGGCATAAGCCTGGGTGAAACGGTAAATCAGATCATCCTCGATGCATCCACCCGAAACCGAACCGAGCACAGCGCCATCTTCGCACAGGGCCATGATGGAGCCGACCGGGCGGGGCGAAGAGCCCCAGGTGCGCACCACGGTCGCGAGCAAAGCGCGGCGTGTGGCCAAACGCCAGTCGCGCAAGCCCCGCAAAACCATGACGTCGATGTTTTCCATGATGTGTCCTCGTGATCCTTTAACCCTCAAAACCCTGCCCTGTGACCCCGCCGCGATCTGACGCATGCGGAGCATGGAGAGAGATTCATTCTATGACCGGGCCCATGCCCGCTGCAGGCACAAGGTCAGACTTAACCCCCGATGCGCGGCAGGACTTTTTCAGCCATGAGCCGCATCGACTTTTTGCCCGCCTCGGGATCGAGCCAATCTTTGCCGGCATAAAGCAAAGTACCGAATTCACCAACTTGCTCTTTGAAGGCCAGGATTTGGTCGGCCACGCGCTCGGGCGAACCCCAAAAAACCAGTCGGTTGAACACGGCCTCTTCAGTGACCTCGTCATCGGGTTGGTCGCGATAGGTCTTGAAAAGTTCCAGACGGCCATTCTTTTTGAGCTTGGTGAACAGCGAGTGGTAATAAAAGCGATAAGGGCTGTTGGGAGCCATGACATAGTCTCGCGCCTGCTCGTCGGTGTCGGCCACGAAGATCGATTTGGCCACGCGCCAGTTGGCGGGGTCGGCCTTTTTGCCGATGCGCTGGCAACCTTCGGCGTAATTGGGCCAATGGGTTTTGACCCACTCGGGCATCAGGAAATTGGCGGAAATCATCTCCCACCCCCGGGCGGCGGCTTCGGTGACGCCTTTGGAATAAGGGGCCACGGCGGTGACCGCAATGGGAGGGTGTGGGCGCTGAAGGGGTTTGGGGATGTAGCCCTGGCCGATTTCTTTCATCAGGGTTTGCTGGGTGCTGACCTGCCAGTATTTGCCTTCGATGTTGTAAGGTGGCTCGCTGTTCCACAACTGCAACACGGCATTGATGGATTCCAAAAACATCTCATTGCGGTTTTTACCCAGATTGCCAAAGATTTCGGCATCGGACAGCAGGCCACCGGGCGAGATGCCCATGATGAACTTGCCGTCGAGCATGTGATCCAGCATGGCGATCTCGGCCGCCACCCGGGCCGGATGGGTGTTGGGCATGTTCACAGTGCCGGTTCCCAGGGTCATGCGTTTGACCTGTCCGACCAAACTGGACAGGAACATGGTGCAAGACGTGATGTTTTCCGCCAGATCGGTCGAATGCTCCCCGGTGTAGGCCTCCGAATACCCCATTTCATCGGCCAGGATGAAAGCCTCGCGGTCTTCGCGCAGCGTCTGCCGCCAATCCTTGCCGATGGGGTGGATGGGCATGGTGAAAAAGCCTAACTTCATGATCGCTCCGGTCTGATGATCAATTGATCAATTGATGGACATTGGGGGCTGATTATCAGGCCATGGGCGCACCTGGTCACCTCCGGAATGACCCGGATTTGACGCACATCAAAGGAAAAAGATCAGGGTTTACACCGATCATTCGGCGACTTGCAACACCACTTTGCCCACATGCCGATCGGCTTGCATGTGTTCACGCGCAGCGGGCAGTTGGTCAAATGCAAAGACCCGATCGATCAGCGGAACGAGTTGGCGCTCGGTCATGCGAGGCAAAAAGCGTTGCACGAAATCGGCAACGCCAGCGGTGCGCTCGGCGCTGCTGCGATTTTTGTTGGAGACGCCAAAAATGCGCAAGCGTTGGGCATGCACGGCCCCCAGGTCCAGTGGCGCAGCAAATTGGCCATCGACGTAACCCACGATGGCCAAGCGCCCCCTGTAGGCCAGGCACTGGATCTGCTCGGCCAGAATGCTGCCCCCGACCGGGTTAAGGGCCAGGTTCACCCCTTGGCCATCGGTGCATCGCATCACTTCATCGCGGAATCCACCCCCCCGGGTGAGCACGGCCGCATCAAGGCCCTGCCCTTTTAAAACTTCGAGTTTATGAGCCTGCCCCGATGTGCCGATGGTGCGAGCCCCGATCAGCTGGGCCAATTGCAAACTGGCACACCCCACGCCGGATGCGGCACCATTGAGCAAGAGCCATTCATCGGCTGCCAGCTCGCCTTGCGCGATCAGCATGTCGTGCGAGACCATGTAGGTGATGGGCAAACTGGCACCATGAACCCAGTCAAAGTGCTCGGGCATGGGCATGGCCTCCGAGGCCACCAACAGGGCTTGTTCGGCAAAGCCGCCAAGGGCTCGACCCATGACGCGCTGCCCCACTTGCCAGCCGTTCACCCCCGGACCCAGGGCCAGGATGGTACCGGCAGCTTCCATGCCCATGGCCTTGGGTTGCACCAGTTGGCCCAGCAAACCCTGTCCGGTGATGAACTCACCTCGGTTGAGTCCGGCAGCCTGGACTTTGACCAGCAACTGACCGGGGCCGGGTGTGGGTGTCGGCGTGTCTTGCAACGCCAGCTCGGGGCCATGGGGACCGGCCACCATCCACCACGATTTCATTTCGTGCCGCCCTCGCCTTCGACCACTTCAGCGGCCGCGCGGAAGGCCTCGAGCGCCGCCGGAAAGCCCGCATATTGGGACAGGTGAATGCACAATTCTTTGAGTTCGTCGGGGGTCACACCATTGTTGAGCGCACCGCGCACATGCAATTTCAGTTCGTGGGTGCGGCAAGTGGCAGCGGCAAAGGCACAGGTGATCAGGCTGCGATCGCGCAGGCTCAGACCGTCGCGCTGCCACACCGTGCCCCAGGCATTGCGGGTCACAAAATCCTGGAGCTCGGCCGTAAAGGGAGTGCGCTTGGCATAAGAGCGTTCGACATATTCGTTGCCCAGCACTTTTTTTCGCGTGGCCAAGCCCGCTTCGTATTGGGTGTCCAAGGGAGTTTGACTGGGACGAATGTCACTCATCTGAGGGTCTCCTGTTTCTTTTGACAAAGGGGTTCGCGCTCTGGCTCAGCCCAGGGCCTTGACCACGGCATCGCCCATCTCGCGGGTGCCCACGCGAGTGGTGCCCGGACTGTGAATATCGGGGGTGCGCAAGCCTTGGGCAAGCACCTTTTTGACAGCGGCCTCGATGCGGTCGGCTGCTTCGGTCTGATTCAGGCTGTAGCGCAACATCATGGCCGCAGACAAGATGGTGGCCAAGGGGTTGGCAACGCCCTTGCCGGCGATGTCGGGAGCGCTGCCGTGACTGGGCTCGTACAAGCCCTGGTTTTTCTCATTCAGCGAAGCCGAGGGCAACATGCCGATTGAACCGGTCAACATGGATGCCTCATCGGACAGGATGTCGCCAAACATGTTACCGGTGACGACGACATCGAATTTCTTGGGCTCTTTGACCAATTGCATGGCCGCGTTGTCGATGTACATGTGCTCCAGGGTCACATCCGGATATTCCTTGCCCAGCTCGATCATGGTGTCGCGCCAAAGCTGCGAAGTCTCGAGCACGTTGGACTTGTCGACGCTGGTGACATGGCGGTTGCGCTTGCGCGCCGCTTCGAAAGCCACGCGACCGATGCGCTGGATTTCGGGCACCGTGTAGCGCATGGTGTCAAAGCCCTCCTGGGCGCCGGGAAAGAGGCCGTCGGTGGCCACGCGGCGGCCGCGCGGCTGACCGAAATAGATGTCGCCGGTCAACTCGCGCATGATCAAAATGTCGAGCCCGGCGACCAGCTCGGGCTTGAGGCTGGAAGCATGGGTGAGTTGTTCGTAGCAAATGGCCGGACGGAAGTTGGCAAACAGGCCCAGGTGCTTGCGCAGACCCAAAATGGCCTGCTCGGGTCGGTATTGACGCTCCAGCTTGTCGTATTTCCAGTCGCCCACGGCGCCAAACAAGATGGCATCCGAGGCCTTGGCCAGGTTCAGCGTGGCTTCGGGCAGGGGGTGGCCGTGGGCATCGTAAGCCGCTCCGCCCACCAAGGCCTCTTCCATGTCCAACTTCAGGCCCAGGGCTTTGAGCACTTTGACCGCTTCTGCGGTGATTTCGGTACCGATGCCGTCACCGGCCAAGACTGCGATTTTCATGAGATGCTTTCAGACGATTAAAGGGTGTGGGCCAACCAGGGTTTGGTCGCCAGGCGCTCGGCCTCAAAGGCTTTGATCTTGTCGGCATGACGCAGAGTCAAGCCGATGTCGTCAAAACCATTGAGCAGGCAATACTTGCGAAATGCGTTGACCTCGAAGGGAATCTCTTCACCCTGGGGCTTGACCACGACCTGACGCTCGAGGTCGATGGTGAGCTCAAAGCCGGGGAATGCGGCCACTTCGTTGAAGAGTCCGTCGATGATCACTTCGGACAAGACGATGGGCAGCAAGCCGTTTTTGAAGCAGTTGTTGAAGAAAATGTCGGCAAAACTGGGCGCCAGGATGGCCCTGAACCCGTATTGGTCGATGGCCCAGGGGGCGTGCTCACGGCTGGAGCCGCAACCGAAGTTTTTGCGTGCCAACAAAATGCTGGCCCCCTTGTAGCGGGGTTGGTTCAGCACAAAGTCGGGGTTGGGCTTGCGCTGCGACTCGGGCACACCGGGCTCTCCTTTGTCCAGATAGCGCCATTCGTCAAACAGGTTGGGGCCAAAGCCGGTTTTTTTGATCGACTTGAGGAACTGTTTGGGGATGATGGCATCGGTGTCGACGTTGGCCCGATCCATGGGCGCAACCAAACCTTTGTGAACGTTGAATTTTTGCATGGTGTATGGATCAGTGAGGGACAGGGTCAAAAAGCGGCGCCATTTTGGATCTGTCCCACAGGGTTTCAAGAAAATTGACGGATGTCGACAAAATGGCCATGCACGGCAGCGGCAGCCGCCATGGCCGGGCTGACCAGGTGGGTGCGCCCGCCATTGCCCTGACGACCTTCGAAATTTCGGTTGCTGGTCGAAGCGCAACGCTCACCGGGCTCCAGGCGATCGGCGTTCATGGCCAGACACATCGAGCAACCGGGTTCGCGCCACTCAAAGCCGGCGGCCTTGAAGATCTCGTGCAGGCCCTCGCGCTCGGCCTGTTCTTTGACCAGACCGGAGCCGGGCACGACCATGGCCAGCTTGACGTTGCGGGCGACCTTTTGGCCCAGCTTCTTGACCACGGCGGCGGCTTCGCGCATGTCTTCGATGCGGCTGTTGGTGCAAGAACCGATGAACACCTTGTCGATGGCAATGTCACTGAGTGCCTTGCCGGGCTGCAAGCCCATGTAGGTCAGTGCGCGCTCGATGGCATCGCGCTTGACATCGTCTTTTTCTTTGTCGGGGTCGGGCACGCGGGCGTCAATGCCCAGCACCATCTCTGGCGAAGTGCCCCAGGTGACTTGCGGGACGATCTGGGTGGCGTCGAGTTCGACGACGGCGTCGAAGACGGCACCAGGGTCGCTGTGCAGGGTGCGCCAGTGGGCAACCGCCTGATCCCATTCGACACCGGTGGGGGCGAGCAGTCGGCCTTTGACATAGTCGATGGTTTTGTCGTCCACAGCCACCAGACCGGCACGGGCGCCGCCCTCGATCGCCATGTTGCACACCGTCATGCGGCCTTCCATGGTCAGATCTCGGATGGCGCTGCCGGCGAATTCGATGGTGTAACCGGTTCCTCCTGCGGTGCCAATCTTGCCGATGATGGCCAGCACGATGTCTTTGGCGGTGACGCCCCGCGCCACTTTGCCTTCGACCTTGATCAGCATGTTCTTGGCTTTTTTGGCCAGCAGGGTCTGCGTGGCCATGACATGCTCGACTTCCGATGTGCCGATGCCATGGGCCAGTGCGCCAAAAGCGCCGTGGGTGGAGGTGTGCGAATCGCCGCAGACCACGGTCATGCCGGGTAGCGTCGCACCGTTTTCGGGGCCAATCACGTGGACGATGCCCTGGCGTTTGTGCAAAAACGGAAAGAAAGCAGCCGCACCGAATGCCTTGATGTTGGCGTCGAGCGTGGTGACCTGCTCTTTGCTGATGGGGTCGGTGATGCCGTCGTAACCCAGTTCCCAGCCGGTGGTGGGGGTGTTGTGATCGGCGGTCGCGACAATCGAGCTGACGCGCCAGACTTTGCGCCCGGCCTGGCGAATGCCCTCAAAGGCCTGCGGGCTGGTGACTTCGTGAACCAGGTGACGGTCGATGTAGAGGATGGCGGTGCCGTCTTCCTCGGTGTGGACGACGTGTTCGTCCCAGATTTTGTCGTACAGGGTGCGTGCCATGGCTTCGCTGAAGGAGTGGGTGATTGGAACCCGTCATTTTAGGTCGGACTGAACCCCCCGGCATCCCCGGGGGGTGTGCCCCAAGTGACGGGGCGGATTTCAGGTGTCAGAGCTCAATCTGGCCCTGGATGCACTCCACCACTTGACCGGCGACCCAGACCTGCCCGCCGTGTTGGCTGAGGTAGACGCGTCCATCATGGCCCAGGCAGGTGCCCTGGCGCACGGCATAGGGATTGCTTGCCAGTCCATGACCCAACAACCATTGGGCCAGGCCGGCGTTCAGACTGCCGGTGACCGGGTCTTCCCCAACCCCCAAAGCGGGCACGAATGCCCGGACTTCAAAATCGGCAGGGCCACCCCGGGGATGCGGACCCACGATCCCGACCTTGAGGGTCCCTAGTGCCGGCAAGTCGGGCTGTACCTCCAACACCGCTTGGGCACTGTCAAGAAGCACAGCGCAAAACCCGGCCCCGTTGTCCACCCATTGATGACCCCGGATTTGCTCGGGACGCAGGCCCAGGGCCCGGCGGATCTGCGCCAGGATGGCGTCCTCGATGGGGCCGCTGCGGCGCAGGGGCGGCGCGGCAAACGCCAAACGCTGGCCCTGTTGGCGCACCTCCACCAAACCAATGGCGCATTCCTGGATGACCCGCCCGGGCTGGCGCGGCACACCACCTGCCGATGACCAAGCCTGACAAGTGCCCAAGGTCGGGTGACCCGCGAAAGGCAGTTCAGCGCTGGGGGTGAAAATCCGAACCCGGTAATCCGCCCTGGAATCGGTGGGCGGCAATACGAAGGTGGTCTCGGACAGGTGGGTCCAACGCGCCAGGTCGCGCATTTGCGCTTCGGTCAGGCCTTGGGCGTCGAGCACCACAGCCAATGGGTTGCCCTTGAAGGGGGCGCCAGAGAATACGTCAACCTGCGCAAATCGGCGCTTCATGCCTGCCCTCAGGTCGTCTCGGGGTAGTACACCTCGACTTTGCCCTTGAGTTTGATCAGCAAAGGTTTGCCTTTGCGATCCAGTGTTTTACCGGCGGGCACTTTGATCCAGCTCTCGGACAGGCAATACTCCTCGACGTCGTGGCGGTCTTTGCCGTTAAAGCGCACGCCGATGGCATGCTGCAACACATCGGCGTTGTAGAACTTGCTGCGCGAATCGATGCTGAGGTGATCGGGCAAATCGGGGCGCTGGGGGGTATCGGTGCTCATGGATCAGTTTTCACGCTTGAGGGCAGGGAACAAAATGACGTCGCGGATGCTGGGGCTGTCGGTCAGCAGCATCATCAGGCGGTCGATGCCGATGCCACAGCCGCCGGTGGGCGGCATGCCGTACTCCAGCGCACGCACGAAGTCGTGGTCGTAATACATGGCCTCGTCGTCGCCACTGTCTTTGGCAGCGACCTGGGCATGAAAGCGCGCCGCCTGATCTTCGGCGTCATTGAGTTCGGAAAACCCGTTGCCGAACTCGCGCCCGGTGATGTAGAGCTCGAAGCGCTCGGTGACTTCTGGGCGTGCATCGTTGGCCCGCGCCAGGGGGGAGATCTCGGTCGGGTGCTCCATGATGAAGGTGGGTTGCCACAATTTTTCTTCAACCGTCTCTTCAAAATAAAGCACTTGCAAGTTGGCCAGGCTGCGGCTGGCGAGTTTGTCTTTCTCCTCGCTCAACCCCAGCTTTTTCAGGGCATTGATCAGCCACTGAGGGTCATCCACGCCGTTGCCCGCGTCGGTGTGACGCACGATGGCTTCGCGGATGGTCAAACGCTCGAAGGGCTGGGACAAATCGACCGGCTTGCCGTGATAGGTCAGCAGCAAGGTACCCACGGCTTTTTGCGCCGCATCGCGGATCAGCGATTCGGTGTAGGTCATGAGGTCCTGGTAATTCCAGTACGCCGCATAAAACTCCATCATCGTGAACTCGGGGTTGTGGCGCACCGAGATGCCTTCGTTGCGGAAGTTGCGGTTGATTTCAAACACGCGCTCGAAACCGCCCACGATGAGGCGCTTCAGATAGAGCTCGGGGGCGATGCGCAAAAACATCTCCTGGTCCAACGCGTTGTGGTGGGTGATGAATGGCTTGGCGTTGGCACCACCGGGGATGGGATGCAACATGGGGGTTTCGACCTCCAGAAAGCCATGCTGAACCATGAAGTCGCGAATCCCGCTGACCGCCTTGCTGCGGGCAATAAAGCGCTTGCGGGCGGTTTCATCGGTGATCAGGTCAATGTAGCGTTGACGGTACTTGATCTCCTGATCGGCCACGCCATGGAACTTGTCGGGTAGCGGACGCAGGCTTTTGGTGAGCAGGCGAATCGAAGTGGCATGGATCGAGAGTTCGCCGGTGCGGGTCTTGAACAACTTGCCCTCGGCGCCGATGATGTCCCCCAGATCCCAGTGCTTGAAGTCGTTGTAGACGTCTTCGCCCACGTCGTCACGGGCGATGTAGATCTGGATGCGGCCGCTGGCATCTTGCAGGGTGGCAAAACTGGCCTTGCCCATGACGCGTTTGAGCATCATGCGCCCGGCCACGCGGGCCATTTGGCCCTCGGCCACCAGCACCTCGGCGGTTTTGGCGCCATGCGACTCGTGCAGATCGTGGGCGTGGTGGGCCGGCTTGTAGTCGTTGGGAAACGGTACCGGGCCGCCGGCGCGGTGGCGCTCGCGCAGGACCTTGAGCTTGTCGCGGCGCTCGGCGATGAGTTGGTTTTCGTCGGCGGCTTGTGCCGCCGGCTCGTTATGGGGGGTATTTTCAGACATAAGCGCATATTGTAGGTCGCAGCCGGGCCGGGCTTGTTGCACAATGGGCGTCCAACTTGCCCAGTCGAATGACCCTCCGTCGCACCCTGTCCCACGAGCCTGCCTTTGTGCTTCACCAATACCCGTGGAGCGAATCCAGCCTGATTCTGGAGGTGTACACCCGCCATCATGGGCGACTGGCGGTGGCGGCCAAGGGGGTCAAACGCCCTACTTCAAGCTTCAGGCCGGTTTTGTTGCCCCTGCAACCGCTGTCACTGAACATCGGCGGCGAAGGCGAAATCAGAACCCTGAAGGCAGCCGAATGGCTGGGCGGTCACGTGATGCCCACGGGCGATGCCTTGTTGTCGGGTTTTTATCTCAATGAACTGTTGCTGCGTTTGCTGCCGCGCGACGATCCTCACCCTGCCCTGTTTGACGCCTATCGCCAGACGGTGCTGATGCTGGCTCAGGGTGGCGACACAGCGGTGGCCCCCGCTTTGCGTGCGTTTGAGCTGATTTTGTTGCGCGAAGTGGGTGTCTTGCCCGATTTGCGTGTGCAAACCCTTAACCAGCAAGCGGTCGACCGCGCCGGTCACTACGATTTGGTGCCCGAGGGCGGCTTGCGCGACTGTGGGGCGCAAGATCACTGGGAAGATCGGCGACATCGCCTGACCGGCGCCCATTGGCATGCCTTGCAAGACGCCCTCGATGCCGACACCGCTTTTGCCGATCTGGTGCGCCGACTGGCCACCTGGAGCGGCGAAGATCGCACCGCCTTGCAAAGCCAATTGCGCGGCCTGGTGCATCACCTGGGCGGTCTCGATGTCCTGAAAACGCGCCAGTTGATGATGGATTTGCAAGGCCTTTGAAGCGCTGACCGATAATCCACCCATGACTGCTCTGAGTGTGAATCTGAATAAAGTCGCTCTGGTGCGCAACACCCGCCACCTGGGCATCCCAAGTGTGTTGCGCGCCGCCGGGCTTTGCCTGCAAGCCGGGGCGCAGGGGATCACGGTACACCCGCGCCCTGACGGGCGCCACATCCGCCCGGACGATGTCCACGATTTGGCCGGTCTGCTCCAGGATTGGCCCGGGCGTGAATTCAACATCGAAGGCAACCCCTTTCACAATCTGATGGATTTTGTGCGTCTGCACCGCCCCGATCAGGCCACCTTTGTTCCCGATGGCGAAGGGCAGTTCACCAGCGACCATGGCTGGTCGCTGGAACGCGACGCCGAGCGCTTGCGCCCGCTGATCCGGGAGTGTCACGCACTGGGGGTGCGCGTGAGCTTGTTCATGGATCCGCTGCCCGAGGCCATGGCCCTGGCACGCGCCTGTGGTGCCGATCGGGTCGAGCTCTACACCGAACCCTACGCACAGGCCCATGGCAAGCCCGAACAAGTGAGCGTGCTGCAGCGCTATGCACACAGCGCCACTGCCGCCCAGCAAGCCGGCTTGGGCGTCAATGCCGGACACGACCTCAACCGCGACAATTTGCCCGACTTTTTGCGGCGGGTCCCGCAGGTGCTGGAAGTCTCGATCGGCCACGCCCTGATCGCCGACGCTCTGGAGTTGGGCTACACCGAAACGGTGCGAGCCTATCTGTTGGCCTGTGGCTCAGCTGCTGCCGCATGATCTACGGCATCGGCACCGACATCTGCGACGTGCGCCGCATCGCCGCTGCACTGGCACGGCACGGTGAACGTTTCGCCGCCAAGGTCTTGTGCCCCAACGAATTGGCCACCTGGAAAGCACGCAGTGCACGCTGGCCCGATCGCGGTGTGCGCTATGTGGCGACCCGTTTTTCGGCCAAAGAGGCCTTCAGCAAAGCAATTGGCAAAGGCATGCGCATGCCCATGACCTGGCTGCGCTGCGAAATCGGCCGTTTGCCCAGTGGTGAGCCCACCATCGTCCTGCACGGCGACCTGAAAACCTGGTTCGAAGCGCGGCAACTGTCCGCCAGAGTGAGCCTGAGCGATGAATCCGACTATGCCGTGAGCTTTGTGGTGGTGGAGCAACCATCGCCCTTCTCGCCCTCCAACCAAACTGAATGACACCATGACACCCCATGCACCCCTGATCCTGGACATCGCCGGCACTGAGCTGAGTGCACTGGATCGCGATCGCTTGCGACACCCGCTGACTGGCGGCCTGATCCTGTTTGCCCGCAACTGGCAAAACCGGCAGCAATTGACCGATTTGTGTGCCGAGATCAAATCGGTGCGGCCCGATGCCCTCATTTGCGTCGACCACGAAGGCGGGCGGGTGCAACGGTTCAAGACCGACGGGTTCACCCATTTGCCGCCCATGCGCGCCTTGGGCGAGATGTGGCTTCAAGACCGGGCCGGCCAACCCGGCAGCGGTGCCCTGCGAGCGATGCGAGCCGCTTCTGCCTGCGGCCAAGTGTTGGCGCTTGAATTGCGCGCCTGCGGGGTGGACTTCAGTTTCACCCCGGTGCTGGACCTTGACTTTGGCAGCAGCGGTGTGATCGGAGATCGATCTTTTCATCGCGACCCCCGGGTGGTGACGGTGCTGGCGCAAAGCCTGATGCAAGGTTTGCTCAGTGCCGGCATGGCCAACTGCGGCAAGCACTTTCCCGGCCATGGCTTTGTCAAAGCCGATTCGCACACCGACATCCCGGTCGACCGGCGGTCGCTGCGGGCCATTTTGGGGGATGACGCCTGGCCTTATGCGGCCCTGGGAGCGACCCTGAGCAGTGTCATGCCAGCACATGTCATCTATCCGAAGGTCGACCGCCGACCGGCCGGATTTTCAGCGCGCTGGCTGCAACAGGTGTTGCGTCAGGACTTGGGATTTGAGGGGGCCATCTTCAGCGACGACCTGTCGATGGAGGGTGCACGCCGACTTGACGACCGGGTGGTGACTTACACCGAAGCGGGTGTGGCCGCATTGCAAGCCGGATGCGATCTCGTGCTGCTGTGCAACCAAAGCGTCCCCCATGCACCCGGCGCCGGACAAGCGGTGGACGAATTGCTCGACGGTTTGTCCGAAGCGTTGCTCAAAGGGAGATGGCAAGCCAGTGAAGCCAGCGAACACCGGCGGCGCGCCCTGTTGCCGACCGCACCCGCACTCGCCTGGGATGATCTGATGGTGGATGCCCGCTATCTGCAGGCACTGGATCGGCTGCCCTGAGAAACATCAAGTGTCGTAGCCGAAACTGCGCACCCGGGCTTCGTCGTCGGCCCAGCCTGAGCGCACCTTGACCCAAAGTTGCAAAAAAACTTTGGCGTCCATGAGTTTTTCCAGTTCGACCCGGGACTCGGTGCCAATGCGCTTGAGTTTTTCGCCATTTTCACCAATGACCATGGCCTTGTGGCCATCGCGCTCAACCACGATGGTGGCGGCAATGCGAACCATGCGGCTGGCGCTGCGACCGGGCTCTTCTTCGAATTGATCAATCACCACGGTCGAGGTGTAGGGCAATTCGTCGCCGGTCAAACGAAAGAGTTTTTCTCGCACGATTTCGCTGGCCAGAAATTTCTCGCTGCGGTCGGTCAACTCGTCCTCGGCATACCACCAGGCTTGTTCGGGCAAGTGCTGGCGACAAATGTCGAGCAGACGCGCCACGTCTTTGGGATTTTTGGCCGACATGGGAACGAACTCGGCAAAGGGGTGGCGTTGCTGCATGTCCCTCAGCCAGGGGGCCAGTTCGGCCCGGCGATGCACGGCATCGAGTTTGTTGGCGATCAGCAAAACCGGCGTATCGGCGCGCAACAGCGACAAGACCTTGGCATCGGCCATGCTGAAATGGCCGGCCTCGACCACGAACAGCACCAGGTCCACGTCACCCACGGCGCCCATCACGGTTTTGTTCAGCGAACGATTCAGGGCATTGGTGTGGCGCGTCTGAAAACCGGGGGTATCGACAAAAATGAATTGGGTGTCACCCTCGGTCCGGATGCCGGTGATCCGATGTCGGGTGGTTTGCGCCTTGCGCGAGGTGATGCTGATTTTTTGCCCCACCAAAGCATTGAGCAAGGTCGACTTGCCCACATTGGGGCGACCGACGATGGCCATCAGGCCACAGCGAGTGGGCACACCAGCAGGCGCAACAGCGGGCGCGGAAGGTTCTTGATTCATGGTTGGGTGTTTCGTATGGCCTCTAGCATGGCCACAGCGGCAGCCTGTTCGCCCGCGCGTCGTGAGGGGCCGTGCCCACGGACGCGCAAATTCAATTCAGCGACCTCGCATTCGATCTCGAAGATCTGTTGATGCGCGGCCCCATGGGTGTTGACGACCATGTAGTTGGGCAATTTCTTGCGCCGGCTTTGCAACCACTCCTGGAGCTCGGTCTTGGCATCCTTGGTGTTGGCCTGCATGCTCGGGTTGAATTCAACCCGGTCGTAAAGCCGGCACACCAGAGCATCCGCAACCTCAAAGCCGGCATCGAGAAAAACCGCGCCGATCAGGGCTTCGAGCGCATCGGCCAAAATGGAGGGGCGCTTGGTGCCACCCGATCGCAACTCACCTTCGCCCAGGCGAATCAACTCCCCCAATTGCAAGCCCAACGCCAATTGGTGCAAGGTCTCCTGCCGCACCAGATTGGCACGGATGCGCGACAACTCGCCTTCGGTCATCTCACCCAGCACCCGATACAACACCTGGGTGATGGACAGGCTCAACACCGAATCGCCCAAAAACTCCAGCCGCTCGTTGTGGTAGGCGCTGAAACTGCGGTGCGTCAGGGCCAATTCGAGCAACGCCGGATTCTGGAAACGATGCTGCAAACGCTCTTGCAAGCGCAGCATGGGGGGCGACAACTCTGCCATGGGCAAGGGCTCAGTGGAAGGGACCAATGCGGCCCAAATGCCCGAAATTCATCCAGACGAAAAAGGCTTTGCCCACAATATTGGCCTCCGGAACGAAGCCCCAATAGCGCGAGTCCAGCGAATTGTCGCGGTTGTCACCCATCATGAAGTAGTGCCCCGGCGGGACCTTGCAAACCACACCCTCAACGCTGTAGCGACACTGGTCCTTGAAGGGGAAGTCTTCAGCGCCGGGGATGAAAGCGGGGCGATCGGCGTCATTGAGCAATTGCACCGTTTTGGCGGGGCCGATCTTTTGCGGATCGGAACCGGTGGGCAATTGCTCGGCAAACTGCTTGGCATACCGCAGGGTATCTTCGTCAAAGAAGTCGGGCAAGGCGGCCTTGGCCACCGGCTGCCCATTGATGCTGAGTTGCTTGTTCAGGTAGGCCACCTCGTCACCGGGCACGCCGATCACGCGCTTGATGTAGTCCAGACTGGGCTTGGGCGGATAGCGAAAGACCATCACATCACCCCGCTCGACCGGGTTGCCTTGCGTGATTTTCGTGTTGAGCACGGGCAAGCGGATGCCATAGTGAAACTTGTTGACCAAAATCAGGTCGCCCACCCACAAGGTAGGGATCATGGAGCCCGAAGGGATTTTGAAAGGCTCGAACAAAAATGAGCGCAAGATGAAGACCACGGCAATCACCGGGAACAGACCGGCCGTCCAATCGAGCCACCAGGGTTGGCGCAACACTTCCTGGCGGGCCTGACTGAGGTCGAGATCGAGTTTTTCGATCCCCATGCGCTGGAGTTCGGAGCGGCGTCCATGCTCTTGCACCTCCAGCGCCAGCGCTGCAGCCTGACGGCGCGGCAAGAAAACCAGCTTCTCAAGCACCCAATAAACACCCGAGACCAGTGTGGCCGTGAACAACAACAAGGCAAAGTTGCCCTCGTGCATCCCCATGAACCAGCTGCCCGCATAACCGGCAAAAGCCGCCAACACAAAAGCCGTGATCGTCGGCATCATCATTCTTCCACCTGCAAAATGGCCAGAAACGCCTCTTGGGGCACTTCGACCGAACCGATTTGTTTCATGCGCTTTTTGCCCGCTTTTTGTTTTTCAAGCAACTTGCGTTTGCGCGAAATGTCGCCCCCGTAGCATTTTGCCAGCACATTCTTGCGCAGCGCCTTGATGGTCTCGCGAGCAATGATGTTGGCACCGATTGCCGCCTGGATGGCGACATCAAACATTTGGCGACTGATGATCTCGCGCATTTTGGCCGCCACCGCCCGACCGCGGTATTGGGCCTGGGTGCGGTGCACGATGATGGACAGGGCATCGACTTTTTCGCCATTGAGCAAAATGTCGACTTTGACCACGTCAGAGGGGCGATACTCCTTGAACTCATAGTCCATCGAGGCATAACCCCGGCTGACCGATTTGAGTTTGTCAAAGAAATCCAGCACGATCTCGCCCAGGGGCAACTCGTAGGTCAACATGACTTGACGCCCATGGTAAGCCATGTTGATCTGCACGCCCCGCTTTTGGTTGGCCAGCGTCATCACCGGCCCCACATACTCCTGGGGCATGTAAAGGTGCACGGTCACGATGGGTTCCCGGATTTCCTGAATCCGCCCCTGCTCGGGCATCTTGGACGGGTTTTCCACCATGATGACCTCGCCATCGCCCTTGACCACCTGGTAGACCACACTGGGCGCGGTGGTGATCAGGTCCTGGTCAAACTCGCGCTCCAGCCGCTCTTGCACGATTTCCATGTGCAACAGGCCCAGAAAACCGCAACGGAATCCAAAGCCCAGCGCCTGCGACACCTCGGGCTCGAATTGCAGCGAAGCGTCATTGAGCTGCAATTTTTCCAGCGCGTCACGCAAGGCGTCGTACTGGTTGGCCTCGGTGGGATACAAACCGGCAAACACCTGCGGCTGAATTTCCTTGAAGCCAGGCAAAGCATCGGTGGCGGTCCCCAGGTTATTGGGCAACTTCTTTTCCAGGGTCACCGTGTCGCCCACCTTGGCGGCTTTGAGCTCTTTGATGCCGGCGATGATGTAGCCGACCTCGCCAGCCTCAAGGCTGTCGCGGGGCTGATTGGCCGGCGTGAAAACCCCCAAACTGCCAGCCTCGTAGCATGCACCGGTGGCCATGAGCCGGATGCGCTCACCTTTGGCCAGGCGGCCATCGACCACTCGCACCAGCATGACCACGCCGACATAACTGTCAAACCACGAGTCGATGATCATGGCACGCAGCGATGCTTCTGCCGTGCCGCGCGGAGCCGGAATCTTGGCCACAATGGCCTCAAGGATTTCGTCGACGCCCATGCCGGTCTTGGCAGAGCAAGGTATGGCGTCGGATGCATCGATGCCGATGACATCCTCGATTTCCTCCTTGGCTGTGTCGGGGTCTGCCTGCGGCAGATCCATTTTGTTGAGAACCGGCAGGACTTCCACATTCAGGTCCAGTGCGGTATAGCAATTGGCCACCGTCTGCGCCTCGACGCCCTGGCTGGCATCGACGACCAACAAAGCACCTTCGCAAGCCGAGAGTGAACGGCTGACCTCATATGAGAAATCCACATGCCCGGGGGTATCGATCAAATTCAGGTTGTAGACCTGCCCATCACGCGCGGTGTAACGCAAGGCGGCGGTTTGCGCCTTGATGGTGATGCCACGTTCTTTCTCAATGTCCATGGAGTCCAGCACCTGTGCTTCCATGTCGCGATCGGCCAAGCCGCCACAACGCTGAATGATGCGATCGGCCAAGGTCGACTTACCGTGATCGATGTGGGCAATGATGGAAAAATTTCTGATGTGCTTCATCAAGGGGCTAGCTCAAGTGATTGAATTCAATGGTGAGTCGCATGAAAAAAGGGCGCGTCGTGAAGGACGCGCCCTGAACCAACCATCTATGGCAACTGCGAAAGTTGGAAACTTCATTGTAGGCAAAAAGCGCGTCCGAGGAAGCCTGTTCGCTGGTCATGGTTGAGTCGTTGCGGCACGACAACAGGATTTTATTCACAGTTTATCAACAAGACGGGTTGAGCATCCATGGGACAAGTTGTGGGCACGCTGTGGACGCAAGGTGCATGACAGAAGGACATCTCGCATGGTGGAGAAATATTCGCTTCATATGACGCATTGGCGAAGACAAGTGGCTTATTTTATACAAAAAAGAATGTAAAAAAAACTTTTGAGTTGGCGTTTACTAACTTTTTTGAGGTGAAAAAAATTTCACCCGATCAGCAAAAAAGGCTCGATCCGGGCCAATGCCCCCATGGTCGGGAAGGAAACCCCGGGAGATGGGGGCATTCATCGGCCAGGTCTGATCAAGGTGTACTGGGTCCATTCACCGCGCCTGAACAACACATTGACCGGACGGCTCTTGTCGATCCGCGCCGCCAATGCCTCGAATTCAGCCAACGTGTTGATCTCGGTGTTGGCCATGGCGGTGATCACATCGCCTTCGCGCAGACCCGCGCGAGCGGCGGCCTCAGTGGCCTGCTCGACCCGCACGCCACCCTTGACCTTGAGATCGCGTCGCTGACCCTCGGTCAAGCCGCTGACTTGCAAGCCCCACTGGCGAACCACCCCCAAAGGAGTTTTGTCTTCGCTGGGCGCGCGGCTGCGACTGGCCGTTTTCTCCGGCTCGACTTCGGCAATGGTAATGGCGATATCGCGGGTGTTGCCTTGCCGCCAAACCTGGATGGTGGCCCGGGTTCCGGGACGCAACCCCCCGATGTGACGCGGCAAATCGTTGGCCTTTTCAATCACAGTCGAATCGACTTTCAGGATGATGTCACCCGCCTCGATGCCCGCTTTTTCTGCCGGACCGCCAGGCTCGACGCCTCGGATCAAGGCGCCGTGGGGTCGGGCCAACCCGAGCGACTCAGCGACTTCCTTGGTGACTTGCCCGATCTGAACCCCGATGCGACCACGCTGCACACGCCCGTTGGCACGCAACTGGTCGCTGATGCGCATGGCCTCATCGATGGGGATGGCAAAAGAGATTCCCATGAAACCGCCGGAACGCGAATAAATCTGGCTGTTGATGCCCACGACCTCGCCATTCATGTTGATCAGGGGGCCGCCCGAGTTGCCGGGGTTGATGGCGACATCGGTCTGGATGAAGGGCAAGTAATCTCCGGTGTCGCGCTGTTTCGCACTGACGATGCCCGCCGTGACGGTGTTGTCCAAACCAAATGGCGAGCCAATCGCCATGACCCATTGGCCGGCTCGCAAGCGCCCGACATCGCCGATGCGCACCGAGGGCAATCCGGTCGTCTCGATCTTGACCACCGCCACGTCAGTGCGACGATCAGCGCCAACGATGCGGGCCTTGAATTCACGCTTGTCGGCCAGGGTCACGATGACCTGATCGGCGCCTTGGACCACATGCGCATTGGTCATGATGAAGCCATCGGCGCTGATGATGAAGCCCGACCCAATGCCGCGCTGTTGCTCTTCGGGTTGCGGGCGCCCGGGCCGTTGAGGTTGCCGCTGATTGGGGATGGGGATCCCAAAAAACCGCCGCAACAGGTCTTGCATCTCTTCGTCTGGCCCAGCCTCGCCTTCTTCAGGGCGTTGGACTTTCTCGAGCACCCGGATGTTGACCACCGAAGGCCCGACCAGGTCGACGAGGTCGGTGAAATCGGGCAAGTTGCGGGCCTGCGCCTGGACATGCACTGGTGCACCCGCCAGCGCCAACAAGGCACACCCGGCCAGCAGCCAGGCGCGCCAATTCATGCGTGCGAAATGTGTCATGTGTACCTCCGTGGGATCCTTGGATGCCAATGTACCGCAGACCCAAACCCTTGAGCGGATTGGGGTCAGTGAAGAAAGCCAGGGGGCTCAGACCAGGCGTTTGAAGACCAGCGTGCCGTTGGTGCCGCCAAAGCCGAAATTGTTTTTAACTGCAACATCGATGCGGGCGTCGCGTGCGGTGTTGGCGCAGTAATCGAGATCGCAATCGGGATCGGGGTGATGCAGATTGATGGTGGGCGGAATTTTTTGCTGGTGCAAAGCCAGGACGGTGAAGACGCTCTCGATGCCGCCTGCGCCGCCCAACAAATGCCCGGTCATGGATTTGGTTGAACTGACCACCAAACGTTTGGCGTGATCGCCCAAAGCGGCCTTGATGGCATTGGTTTCATTCACGTCGCCCAGCGGCGTCGAAGTGCCGTGGGCATTGAGGTAGTTCACCTGATCGGCGTTGAGCCCCGCATTTCGCAGCGCATTGACCATGGCCCGACGCGGCCCATCCATGTTGGGCGCGGTCATGTGACCGGCGTCTGCACTCATGCCGTAACCGGACAATTCGGCGTAAATCCGTGCCCCGCGTTTTTTGGCGTGTTCGTATTCTTCCAGTACCAGCACACCGGCGCCTTCACCCAGCACAAAACCATCGCGGTCTTTGTCCCAAGGGCGAGAGGCTGCGGTGGGGTCGTCGTTGCGGGTCGACAAGGCTCGCATGGCCGCAAAACCACCAATGCCCAGGGGCGAAACCGTGGCCTCGGCGCCGCCCGCCACCATGACGTCAGCATCGCCATATTCGATCAGTCGACCGGCCTCACCGATGCTGTGCAAACCGGTGGTGCAGGCTGTGACCACAGCAAGGTTGGGCCCCTTGAAACCCAGTCGCATGGACACATGACCCGAGATCATGTTGATGATCGAAGCCGGCACGAAAAAGGGAGAGATTCGGCGTGGGCCGCGAGCGGTGAGCTCGGAATGGGTGTCTTCAATCAGCGGCAAGCCGCCAATGCCCGAACCAATGACGCAGCCGATGCGCTCGGCCTGCTCGTCACTGAGGGCATCGCCTGTAGGCAGGCCGGCGTCAGCCACCGCCTGCAAGGCGGCGACGATACCGAAATGGATGAACGTGTCCATGGCCCGCGCCTCTTTGGGCGGGATGTAAGCGTCAAGATCCAGGCCCTTGACCTCGCCGGCAAACTTCACCGAGAAGGCGGAAGAGTCAAAACGGGTGATCGGGGCAATGCCCGACTGCCCTGCCAAAAGATTGGACCAAGCCTCGGAGACTGTGTTGCCCACCGGGCTGACACAACCCAGACCGGTCACGACGACGCGACGACGGCTCATGGACGTGACGAATTATTTCTGGTGGGAAACAGCGTAGTCGATGGCGTTTTGCACCGTGGTGATTTTCTCGGCGTCTTCGTCGGGAATCTCGATGCCGAACTCATCTTCCAGGGCCATCACCAGTTCGACGGTGTCCAGCGAGTCAGCGCCCAAATCGGCCACAAAGGCCTTTTCGTTGGTGACTTGTGACTCTTCCACGCCCAGTTGTTCGGCAATGATTTTTTTGACACGTGCTTCGATATCGCTCATGGTTCCCTCGGAGGGTTGTAAAAATGATGTCCGACATTTTACCCTGTCGGGACGGCGGGTTTGCGCACAAATGCGAAATTTGCTGACCGTTCGGCATTCAGACCATGGCCATGCCGCCGTTGACGTGCCACTCCTGGCCCGTCACATAAGCCCCCCCCGGACCGGCCAGGAAGGCCACCACGGCGGCAATGTCGGTGGGCTTGCCCAAATGACCCAGCGGAATTTGCGCCAAAAGCGCTTGCTGTTGCGCTTCGGGCAAGGCGGCAGTCATGTCGGTTTCGATGAAGCCCGGGGCAACGCAATTGACGGTGATGCCGCGGCTGCCCAATTCTTTGGCCAATGCTCGGGTCATGCCCGCCACGCCCGCCTTGGACGCGGCGTAATTGGCTTGCCCCGGATTGCCCATGGCGCCCACCACGCTGGTGATGTTGATGATGCGCCCATGACGCTGTTTCATCATGGGCCGGGTCACGGCCCGGCACAAGCGAAAAACAGCTCGCAAATTGGTGTCGAGCACGGCATCAAAATCCTCATCCTTGAGGCGCATGGCCAACATGTCCCGAGTGATGCCGGCGTTGTTGACCAACACCTGCAGACCGCCGTGTTCTTTGACGATGCCGTCAATGAGCGCATCACAGGCGGCCGCATCGGTGACGTTGAGAACCATGCCTTGACCGCGACCGCAAGCCGACAAGTGCGTGGAAATGGCCTGCGCCCCCGCCTCGGTGGTGGCGGTGCCGATCACATGAAAGCCCTGACGCACCAGTTCGATGGCGATAGCGGCGCCGATGCCTCGGCTCGCACCCGTGACCAGCGCGATGGGAAGGGAATGGGTTTCGGACATGCTCATGCTCCCAATGCGGTTCGGGTTTCGGCCAACGAAGCGGGGTCAAACACAGCACCGCTTTGCAATTCGGCGTCGATGCGTTTGACCATGCCAGCCAGAACCTTGCCGGGGCCGCATTCAATGATGTGTGACGCGCCGTGCGCTTTCAGGGCGGCAACGCACTCGACCCAACGCACCGGGCCAAAAGCCTGACGATAAAGGGCGTCACGGATTGCATCGGGGTTGGCCTGCACAGCGACATCAATGTTATTGACCACCGGCAAGGTCGGAGCCCGAAATTCGATCTGGGACAGGCGCTCGCGCAAACGCTCGGCCGCCGGTTTCATGAGGGCGCAGTGGAAGGGGGCCGAAACCGGCAACAGCAAGGCCCGCTTGGCGCCCAGCGATTTGAGCACCTCACAGGCCCGGTCAACGGCGGCTTTGCTGCCTGCGATCACGGTTTGCCCGGGATCGTTGAAGTTGGCGGCAGCCACCACCTGCCCGTCACCCAAGTCGTTCTGGACCTGGGCGCAAGCTTGCACCACCTGATCCGCAGCCAGGCCCAGGATGGCCGCCATGGCACCCTGCCCCACGGGCACAGCTTCTTGCATGGCCTGAGCACGCAAGCGAACCAGGGGCACGGCTTGCGCCAATGTCAGCACACCGCTGGCCACCAGCGCCGAGTATTCCCCCAATGAATGCCCTGCCACCGCCACCGGCAAGGGGCCTCCCTCTGCCAACCAGGCGCGCCAAGAGGCGATCGCGGCGACCAACATGACCGGCTGGGTGTTGGTGGTCAGTGCCAAGGCCTCTTTGGGCCCTTGGGCCATCAATTGCCCCAGGTCTTCACCCAGGGCTGCGCTGGCTTCGGCCAGCGTTTCGCGCACTACCGGATGATCGCCCCAGGCATCGAGCATGCCGACCGATTGAGAACCCTGCCCGGGAAAGACAAACGCAAAAGAAGCCATGTCACGAGATCCTGTCAATATTGAATCAGGGCCGCACCCCAGGTGAAGCCTCCGCCCACGCCTTCGAGCATGAGCAGTTGTCCACGCCGGATCTGGCCCGCTCGCACGGCGGTATCCAGGGCCAGGGGGATCGATGCGGCCGAGGTGTTACCGTGGTCTTGCACCGTGAGCACCACCTTCTCCATGGGCAAACCCAACTTGCGGGCGGTGCTTTGGATGATGCGAATGTTGGCCTGATGCGGCACCAGCCAGTCGATATCGCTTTTGCTCAGGCCTGCTTTGTCCAAGACCTTCAGGGCAGCTTCTTCGAGCACACCGACCGCCAGTTTGAAAACCGCCTGGCCTTCCATTTTCAGGACCGGGTCACCCAGGATGTTGCCGTTCTGGACGTGACCGGGGACGCACAAAATGTCCACATGTCTTCCATCGGCACGCATCTCGGTAGCCAAAATGCCGCCCGGCTGGTCGCTGGCTTCCAGGACAACAGCGCCGGCCCCATCGCCGAACAGCACGCATGTGGTGCGATCCGAGAAATCGAGCAAGCGCGAAAACACTTCAGCGCCCACCACCAAAGCCCGCTTGGCGCTGCCAGCGCGCAGCATCGCGTCGGCCACACCCAAGGCATAAACAAAACCAGCGCACACGGCCTGAACATCGAATGCAGGCGCTCCCAAAATCCCAGCCGCCTCGGGGCTGGTCTGGGACAACTTGTGCTGCAAGATGCAGGCAGTGGACGGAAACACCATGTCGGGCGTGGACGTCGCCACAATGATCAGATCGATGTCTTGCGGCCCCAGACCCGAGGCCTGCAAAGCCCGCAGACAAGCCTGCAAGGCCAAATCCGAGGTTTTGACGCCCTCATCCACAAAGTGTCGGGCACGGATACCGGTGCGCTCGACAATCCATTCATCGGATGACTCCACGCCGTCGCGCGCCAACTGAGCCACCAGATCGGCGTTGCTGAGGCGGCGCGGTGGCAAGTGACTGCCAGTGCCCAAAATGCGGGAGCGAATGGGATTCATGAGTTCGTGGGTGAGTCAGCAGCAGAGGCCATGTTGGCCAGCAAAGGCGCCGCATGGGCAATTCTGGACTGAACTTTTTGCATCAATTGATGATAGGCCGCATCATACGCCCGACTCAGGGCCCTTTCGAAGGCAAATGCATCGGCCGAGCCATGGCTCTTGAACACCAGGCCGCGCAAGCCCAGCAATGCCGCACCGTTATAGCGCCGATGATCCACCTTGTTTTTAAATCCTTTTAAGACCGGATAAGCAAAGATGGCGGCAACATAGCCAAGAATGCTGGATTTAAAGCCGTCTTTGAGAAAGCTCGAAACCATCGCCGCCAAGCCCTCGCTGGCCTTGAGGGCCACATTACCCACAAAGCCGTCGCAAACCACAATGTCTACCGTGCCCTTGAAAATATCGTTGCCTTCGACATTGCCGTAAAAATTCAAATCACCATTTTTGGCGGCAGTTCGAAGCAGTTCGGCGGTTTTTTTGATGACTTCGTTGCCTTTAATGACTTCTTCACCGATATTGAGCAACCCCACCGTGGGCTCATCCTTGTTTTGCAATACCGAGACCAGGGCCGATCCCATGACCGCAAACTGCAGCAAATGCTCAGGGGAGCAATCGACATTGGCTCCCATGTCCAACATGGTGGTGGCGGTTCCCTTGGCGTTGGGAAATTGACCGGCTATGGCCGGGCGGTCGATGCCATCCAGGGTTTTGAGCACATAACGGGCAATGGCCATGAGTGCCCCGGTGTTGCCGGCAGACACGGCAGCGTCTGCGTGACCGTCCCTGACCTGCTCGATGGCGCGACGCATGGAAGAGTCCCGCTTGCGGCGCAACGCCACTTCGACCGGATCGTCCATCTCGACCATTTCGGATGAGTCGACCCAAATGCAACGCTCGGGCAAAGGCTGGGGGCGCGCGTGCGGCATTCCCACCAGAACCAGACAGGCCTCGGGGCGTTGGCGCAGGAAATTTTGGCAGGCAGCCAAGGTGACCACAGGACCGTGGTCACCACCCATGACGTCAACAGCCAGCGTGATCATGGGAGATATATGGTGTGAAAAGGGACAATGGCGGACCGGCCGTCATCAAGACAAAGGCCCGCGACACCAAGTGACACGGGCCCTTTGAGCGTCAAAAGGTCAGGCTTCGTTTTTGGTCTTGAGAACCTTGCGACCACGGTAAAAGCCATTGGGGCTGATGTGGTGACGCAAATGGGTTTCGCCGGTGTTGGGCTCAACGGCGAGACCCGGCACGCCCAGCGCATTGTGCGAGCGGTGCATGCCGCGCTTGGACGGCGATTTCTTGTTTTGCTGAACGGCCATGATGGGCTCCTGGTCGTGTGAAGTGTGAGAGGGCGCACGGATGCAGGGAACACGACCTTTGATCCGTATACGTGCGGCAAGCCCATGATTATAACCCGATTTACCCGGCTGGGGGCTGGCAGTCGGTGTGACGGGGAACCAAGGGCAGCGCAAGGATCAATTCGTCCTCGATCAGGGTCAGGCCATCGAACGAATGACTGGCCACCAGCAGATCCTCTTCGGCCTGGTCGTCCTCGGCCTCGGCCGCCTGCTCGGAAGACACGAAACGGAAATGTCGATCCACCTCCAAGGGCTGATCCAACGGTTCGAGACAGCGCTGACAAATCAGCCGCAGTCCAGCCCGGGCCTGGACCCTCATCCACGTCTGATGAGCCCCCCCCCTCAGATCCCGGTTGTAGCCAGTCAAGACCCAACTGACGCCGGCATCGTCCTGAGCGGATTCGGTTTGCTCGGCACTCAGGCGTGACATCTCAGCCCAAGGGGTAACGCCAGACACGGCCGCGCCGTCGCGGGCAAAAGCGCGCACATCCAGACTCCGGGGATCCCAAACTTTTTTCATGACCGCAGTGTAAGAGAATTGAGGGCATGAAACCCGCTCCCATCCACTTGCCCCGCCCCTTGGTGCTCGGCTCGACCTCGCGCTATCGGCGTGAGCTTTTGCAACGCCTGCACCTGCCCTTTGAAGTGGCCGCCCCGAACGTGGACGAAACGCCTCATGCCGGCGAAGCCCCTGCGGCCTTGGCACGGCGCCTCGCTCTGGCCAAGGCCAGGGCCGTGGCACAACAACACCCGCAGGCGGTCGTGATAGGTTCGGACCAAGTGGCCGATCTGGGCGGGGAACCTCTGGGCAAACCCGGCACCCACGAGCGTGCGGTGGCGCAATTGCGCCGCATGCGCGGTCAAATCGTGGTTTTTCAGACCGCCTTGGCAGTGGTGTGCCTGGACACCGGCTTTGAAGCACAGGACTTGGCGGCGGTGGCGGTGAGGTTTCGACCCTTGAGTGATCAGGCGATCGAGGATTATTTGCATGCCGAGCAACCGTATGATTGCGCCGGCAGCGCCAAAAGCGAAGGGCTGGGCATCGCCTTGCTCGAATCCATCGACAACGACGACCCGACCGCATTGGTGGGCTTGCCCCTGATCCGGACGTGTCGATTGTTGCGTGCCGCAGGCTTGCCCTTGCTCTGAAATCAGCTTGAACCCATGAAACCAGGCTTCCTTTATTTGGTTCCCACGCCGCTGGACTTTGGCACCCGAGATGATGGCCCGCTGAGCGATGTGCTGCCGGCCATGACTTTGAGAACCGCTGCATCTTTGCGCCATTGGGTGGCGGAAAACGCCAAGAGCCTGCGCGCCTTTCTCAAACGGGTCGATGCCACAAACCCTTTGGCCTGCCCCTTGCAAGAGATGCACGTGCAGGAATTGCCACGTGCGGTCCACAAACATGGCGACCACGCAGGCGACTTCGATGCCCGGCCCCTGTTGACAGCGGCATTGCAAGGCCACGACGTGGGGCTGGTCAGCGAAGCCGGCATGCCGGCTGTGGCCGATCCCGGTTCGTCGGTGGTGCGAGCGGCACACGATTTGGGCTTGCGGGTGGTCCCCCTGATTGGTCCCGTGTCACTGTTGTTGGCGCTGGCGGCCAGCGGACTCAATGGCCAGAACTTTGCCTTTGTGGGCTACCTGCCACAAGATGCGGCGCAACGCGCAGAGCGCTTGAAACAACTGGAACAGCTGGCCCGGAAAACCGGCCAGGCCCAAATCTGGATCGAAACCCCGTACCGCAACGCCAGCATGCTGAGCGCCGCGCTACAAGCCCTGCAGCCCACGACCCGTCTGTCCGTGGCCAGCGGCCTGACTTTATCCGAAGCTCAGATCCGATCAGAAACCGTGACCAAATGGCGTCAGCGCCCCACCGGACCCGATGGTCATACCCCGGCGGTGTTTGCGCTGGGGATTTAGCGGCCGCAGTCGCTCAGCCATCAACGGATCGGGCTGAGGGTACCGAGTGCCTTCACGGCCCCTTCGCCAATGGCTGCCCCAAATCGCTTGGCCAATCTTTCGGCCACGTTCTCACGCCGGGTGTAGTCAATGATGTCTTCGGCTTTGACCACATCACGGGCCACGGTGGTCAGGCTGGCCAGGTCATCGGCCAAACCCATCTGTACCGCTTGCTCACCGGTCCAAAACAGGCCGCTGAAGGTGTCGGGTGTTTCTTTCAGGCGCTCACCCCGGCCCTCGCGCACCACGGTGATGAACTGCTTGTGGATCTGATCGAGCATGGCCTGTGCATGGGCGCGCTGGGTTTTGTTCATGGGACTGAAGGGGTCAAGCAGGCCTTTGTTGTCACCCGCAGTCAACAAACGACGCTCGATACCCAGTTTATCCATCAGACCGGTGAAGCCAAACCCGTCCATCAGCACACCGACACTGCCCACGATGCTGGCCTTGTCGACAAAAATCTGATCGGAGGCGACAGCGATGTAATAGGCTGCGGAAGCGCAGCTTTCTTCGACCACCGCATAAACCGGCTTTTCATGCTTGGCTTTGAGTCGACGCACCTCGTCGTTGATGATGCCGGCGTGCACCGGGCTGCCGCCGGGCGAATTGATGCGCAACACCACCGCTTTGGCTCCCGGGTCTTCAAAGGCCTCGCGCAAGGCATCGACCACATCCTCGGCACTGGTTTCGGCCCCCGCTCCGATCTCGCCACGGATCTGCACCAGAGCGGTGTGAGGCATGCTCGGGTCGGTGCTGACCTGGGCACGGTTGAAGGCCGTCAGGACCACCCCCAGCACCAGAAGCAACCAGCTGAGCCGAAAAAACACCCGCCAGCGGCGCGCCGTTCGCTGCTCCTTCAATTGCGCAGAAAGCAATTCGCGCAGGGTTTCGCGTTCGGTCACTGCATCTTCAGGCAGGTCATTCATGGGATCAGAATTCCACAGGTTGGAGGTTATAGGCAGGGTGCCAATGCACCACGCCATCGAATTCACTGACTTCAATCGGGATCAGGCCACCGCGCCCCGGCCCGCCCTTGCAACGTCCGGTTTCAGGGGAATAGAGCGCACCGTGAGTGGCACAAATGATGAATTGCCCGGTGTCGTCCAAAAATCGGTTGGGCTGGAAGTCGAGCTCCATGGCCACGTGGGTGCAACGGTTCAGGTAAGCGCGCGGCTGACCCTTGAATCGGATGGCAAAGGCACGGCACGTCTGGCCCGCATAGACCACATCGAAGGGCAGGCCCAAGCCGCCCTCGACCAAGTCGGCACTTTGACACAGGGGAATGAGCGTCTCATCCATGGGTCAACAACCATTGCCGCAACTCGGACACCGAATGCGCCACGAACAAAGGACTCCAGCGACCAAAAGCTTCGTGCTCGTGCGCCCCATAACTGACCCCAATGCTGGCACAACCGGCGAGTTGGGCCATCTCCAGGTCGTGGGTGGTGTCGCCGATCATCAGTGTGCGTTCCGGAGGCACGTCAAACTCGGCCATGAGTTCTTGCAGCATGAGCGGGTTGGGCTTGCCCGCCGTTTCATCGGCGGTGCGTGAGCCGTCAAAAAGGTGGTGCAGTTCAACGCTGTCCAAAGCCTGGTTCAGGCCAGCCCGGCTTTTACCGGTCGCCACGGCCAGCAAGTGCTGCCGATCGCGCAGGTCGTGCAACAGATCCAGCACGCCATCGAACAAGCTCAGATCGTCTTGGTGCCTGAAATAGTGGTGGCGGTAGCGCTCGTTGAGTTGCGGGTATTTCTCGGGCGGCACATCGGGCGCCGCGTGGGCCAGCGCCGGCATGAGCGCCATGCCGATCACATAGGCCGCATCGTTGGCGTGCGGCACCGTCCCCCCCACATCGCGCACCGCCTCCTGAATGCATCGGACGATGATGGCGGTGCTGTCGTAGAGGGTGCCATCCCAGTCAAAGGCAATCAGATCAAAGCGGCGCAACGGCGTCTCCGGTGGGGGGTTGGAGAATATGGACAAATTGTTGCAGTTCCGGAGCCAGTTCGCTGACCAGGCGCACGTTTTCCCCGTTGCCGGGATGGCGAAATTGCAAACGCCAAGCGTGCAAAAACATCCGCTTGAGCCCCTTTTTTTGCATTTGGCGGTTGAATTCAAAATCGCCGTATTTGTCGTCACCCACGATCGGATGCCCCAAACTGGCCAAATGAACCCGGATCTGGTGGGTGCGACCGGTTTTGATGGTCACCTCGAGCAAGGTGCAAGACCCGACCAGTTTAGCCACCTTGACCAGGGTAATGGCACGCATGCCGTTGGGGTCGTCTTTGGCAACCACCCGCACCCGGCGCTCGCCTTCGGCCTCACCCTTGCCCAGCAGGTATTTCTCCAGCGGCAAGTCGATCACTTTGCGGTTGGAAGGCCATTGCCCCTGAACCAGAGCCAAGTAAGTTTTGCCGGTTTCCCGGTCCCGAAACTGGTCCTGCACGTGTTTCAAGGCACTGCGCTTTTTGGCCACCAGCAAAACCCCGCTGGTTTCCCGATCCAGGCGATGGACCAACTCCAGCATCCGAGCGGATGGCCTGGCCTGACGCAATTGCTCGATGACGCCAAAACTCACCCCGCTGCCGCCGTGTACGGCAACGCCAGCCGGCTTGTCGATGGCCAGCAAACTGTCGTCTTCAAACAACACCGGAAACTCACGGGCTGGTGCGGACCCCTCTGTTTTGGGGGCACTCAATCGGAGTGGGGGCACACGAACCACGTCGCCAGACTGAACCCGTGTGTCGGCATTGGCACGCCCTTTGTTCAGCCGCACCTCGCCCGAACGGATGATGCGGTAGACCAGGGTTTTGGGGGCACCCTTGAGATGGCGCAGGAGAAAATTGTCGAGGCGCTGCCCCTCGGACTCGGGATCAACCCTGATGTTTTGAACTTGCGGGGTGCGCCCGGGCGGTTCAGGCTCTATAATGTCATTCACCAGCGATGGTTTCCAAGTGCTTGAAATAAAAACAGATTAGAGCACGAACAAACCCCGCTGTGAGGCCGATGCCCCCAAATCATGCATGTGCGGCTGCCCCCAGGGCAGCCATCGCTGATGAGGTCGGGATCGATGTCTGAACACAAAACGGAATACCTGAATCGCCAGACCTGTATTTGCTGGCGACGGATCTCAAGCGAGAAACAACGCATGATGGTGGTTGGAACCTGGATCTTGGCACTTCTGAAGTGGCTTTGCCCCGTTCAGTGCCCTGTGTCTGTGCGCCCACGTGCCCTCACCCCTGTGCTCATGCCGGCTTGGTCTTTGCACACCAGCCAACCCCGGTTGAAACTCGCCCCCATCCATTACCCCACACACCGCCGGCGTCCCTGACGCCTGGCCCTGTGTGGCATTCCTCGACTGTTCAAACACGATCCCCTGGGCGTTTGTAGCTCCCTGGTGGAGCTGTGATGTTTTGAACAAAGGAATGCATCATGAAACGGATGCTGATCAACGCCACGCAGGCTGAAGAACGCCGCCTGGCCATTGTCGACGGGCAAAAGCTGCTCGACTACGAAATTGAAATCGAAGGGCGCGAACAGCGCAAAGGCAACATTTACAAGGCGGTGGTGACGCGCGTCGAGCCGTCTCTGGAAGCCTGTTTTGTCGACTACGGCGAAGAGCGTCATGGCTTTTTGCCGTTTAAGGAAATCTCCAAACAGTACTTCGCACCCGGTGTCGCCCCCAGCCAGGCGCGCATCCAGGATGTCATCAAGGAAGGTCAGGAACTGCTGATCCAGGTCGAAAAAGAAGAACGTGGCAACAAGGGCGCGGCCCTGACCACCTTCATCAGCCTGGCTGGCCGCTATGTGGTGCTGATGCCCAACAACCCGCGTGGCGGTGGCGTGAGCCGCCGCATCGAGGGCGAAGACCGCAACGAGCTCAAAGAAGCGATGGACCAGTTGCAGTACCCCAACGGCATGTCCATCATTGCGCGCACCGCCGGCATCGGCCGCAGCGCGCCCGAATTGCAATGGGACCTGAACTACCTGCTCAAACTGTGGGGTGCCATTGACGGTGCGGCACAGGCCGGCAAAGGTGCCTTCCTGATTTACCAGGAATCGAGCCTGGTGATCCGTGCGATTCGCGACTACTTCAACGGCGACATCGGCGACATCCTCATCGACACCGACGACATTTACGAACAGGCGCAGCAGTTCATGTCGCACGTCATGCCCGAGTTTGCCGCCCGGGTCAAACGCTATCGCGACGACACCCCGCTGTTCTCGCGCTTTCAGATCGAACACCAGATCGAATCGGCCTACGCCCGTACCGTCACCCTGCCCTCTGGCGGTGCCATCGTGATCGACCACACCGAAGCCCTGGTTTCGGTCGACGTCAACTCGGCGCGCGCCATCAAAGGCGGCGACATCGAAGAAACTGCGACCCGCACCAACCTGGAAGCCGCCGACGAAGTGGCGCGCCAGATGCGACTGCGTGACCTGGGTGGCCTGATCGTGATCGACTTCATCGACATGGAAGAAAGCCGCAACCGCCGCGAAGTGGAAAACCGCCTGCGCGATGCCCTGCGCCAGGATCGTGCCCGGGTGCAATTTGGCTCCATCAGCAAATTCGGCCTGATGGAAATGAGCCGTCAGCGCTTGCGCCCGGCCCTGTCCGAAGGGGCGTCCATCCCTTGCCCGCGTTGCGGCGGTTCGGGCCATGTGCGCGACACCGAAAGCTCGGCGCTGCAAATTTTGCGCATCATCCAGGAAGAGGCCAACAAAGACAACACCGCTGCCGTGCATGCCCAAGTGCCGGTGGAAGTGGCCTCGTTCCTGCTGAACGAAAAGCGCACCGAAATCGCCAAGATCGAGATCAAGCAACGCATCAGCGTGCTGCTGGTGCCCAACAAGACGCTGGAGACGCCCAATTACAAATTGGAGCGGCTCAAGCACGACGACCCGCGTCTGGACCGCATCGAAGCCAGCTATAAGATGGCCGAAGAGTTCGAGGACCCCACCGCGGTCACCCGCCGTTCGCAAGAGCCGACCAACAAACAAACGCCGGTGATCAAGGGCGTGCTGCCCGATGCCCCCGCCCCCATCGTCGAGCCCAAGCCGGTCGCCGCCAAACCTGCAGTCAACCCTGCCCCGGCTCCGGTCCAGGAGGCCCCGCAACCCGCCAGTTCGGGCTTTTTTGGCTGGTTCAAGGGTCTGTTCGGTGGCGGACAGTCCGCCGCCCCCGCACCGGAGGTCACACCGGCCGCTCCGGCCAAGGCAGACACCAAGGACGACAAGCGCGAAGGCCGCAATGGCCGCGGTGGCCGTGGCGGTCGCCGCAACGAGCGCGGCGGTGAGCGGACCGAGCGAAATGCTGAGCGGACCGAGCGTGGTGGCGAGCGTGGTGGCGAGCGTGCCGAGCGCAACAACGAGCGGCCGTCTGAGGGCCGCGCCGAACGCCCGGCCGGCGAAGGTCGCGGCGAACGTCCCGCACGCGGCGAACGCGGCCAGCGCCCCGCACGCGAGGGCCAAAATGACCGTCGCAACGTCGAAAATGCCAACGAGCAACCCCAGACCTCCGACACCGCGACCGCAGGAGCAGAAGTCAGCCCGAATCGCGAAGAAGGCCGTCGCGAGCGCGGGGATCGGGGCGAAGGTCGACGCGAACGCGGCGATCGGGGTGAGGGCCGTCGCGAACGCACTCCGAGAGCCGATCGTCCCTCACGAGAGGCACCGCCTGCCGAGTCGAACCCCGCCGATGGCTTGAACGAAGCCATGAGCGAAGCCACCTCATCCGGGGTGACCGAAGGCGTTGATCCACAAGCCGCTCCTGAGGGTGAACGCCGCGAACGCCGCAGCCGCGACCGCTACGGACGCGACCGTCGGGGTGATCGTCCGGGTCGCGAGGGCAGCGCCCCTGCGTTGGGCGAAGGCGAAATGGCGCCGACCCCCGTGGCCGAGGCCCCTTCTGCACCGACCTCCGCCCCCCCTGCCGCACGTGCGGCCATGCCCATCATTCAGTCGTACACCTTGCCGGTGGACACGCTGGTGGCCGTGGCCCAGGGTGCACAGCTGGAGTGGGTGCAATCGAACCCGGAGCGCGTGGCCCAGGTGCAAGCCGCCATCGCCGCCGAACCCAAGCCGGTGCATGTGCCGCGCGAGCGCCCGCCCCTGGTCGTGGTCGACGAAGGTCCGCTGATTTTGGTCGAGACCCGCAAGGATCTGGGCCAGATGAAGATGCCGTTTGAAGCCTGATCAGGCCAGATGACGCCAACAAAAAGGGGCCCTCGGGCCCCTTTTTTTGTCCCCCTCAGGGTTAACCATGGTAATTGGGGTCTGACCCCAATTAATGGTCGTTTTTTCGCAACAGTGCAGAAATTGGGGTCTGACCCCAATTTCTGTCAAAGCACTTTTTTGATGCCGGCCAGGAAGTCGGCGACCGTGGCCGCTTCCTGGCCCGCAGGCGCGGTTTCGAGCAGCTGGATGATGCGGCTGCCGATCACCACGGCATCGGCCACACGGCCCACGGTTTGGGCGGTGGCGGCATCGCGGATGCCAAAACCCACCCCGACCGGGATCTTCACGTGTTGGCGGATGCGCGGCAGCATGGCTTCGACCGCGCCGGTGTCCAGATGGCCGGCTCCGGTGACGCCTTTGAGCGAGACGTAATAGACATAGCCCGAAGCGACTTGGGCAACTTGGGCCATGCGCTCGTCGGTGCTGGTGGGCGCCAACAAAAAAATGAGATCCATGTGGTGCTCGCGCAAAGTGCGGGCAAAGTCCACGCACTCTTCGGGCGGGTAATCGACGATCAGCACGCCGTCCACACCCGCTGCCGAAGCGTCACGCACAAAGGCATGGGCCCCGTGACGCAAGTCATAGCACTCGACCGGGTTGGCATATCCCATCAACACCACCGGGGTTTGGCTGTCACCCTGACGGAACTGGCGCACCATCTCCAGCACTTCGGACATGCCGATGCCCAGTCGCAAGGCGGCTTCGCCCGCTTTTTGGATGACAGGGCCGTCGGCCATGGGGTCGCTGAAGGGAATGCCCAGCTCAATCACGTCGGCGCCGGCCTGGACCATGGCGTGCATGAGCTCGGGGGTGACGCCCTGGCGCGGGAAACCGGCCATGATGTAGGGGATCAGGGCTTTGCGGCCCTGGGCCTGCAAACGCTGGAAGGTGAGTGCTATGCGGCTCATGGCTGGATCCGGATGGGTTGCTCGGTGCCGCCCTTGACCGATTGACCACGGCAGCTGGGACGGCAGTAAAAATCGGCGTTGCTCAGGTCGGCCACGGTGCCGATGTCCTTGTCGCCCCGCCCCGACAGGTTGACCAAAATCGACTGCTCGGGCTTCATGGTGGCGGCCAGTTTCATGGCGTAAGCCACGGCATGGCTGGACTCCAGCGCCGGAATGATGCCCTCGGTGCGGCACAGGTAGTGAAAGGCCTGCAAGGCCTCGGCATCGGTGATGCCCACATACTCGGCGCGACCGATGTCTTTGAGGTAGGCGTGCTCGGGGCCGACGCCGGGATAGTCCAGACCGGCACTGACGCTGTGGGTTTCGGTGATCTGTCCGTTGGCGTCTTGCAAAATGTAAGTGCGGTTGCCGTGCAACACACCCGGTGCGCCACGCTGCAACGAGGCCGAATGTTTGCCGCTCTCGAGCCCCTCGCCGGCGGCTTCGACGCCGATCAGGCGGGTACCCGAATAACCGATGTAGGGATAAAAAATGCCCATCGCGTTGCTGCCACCGCCGACACAGGCAATGACCGCGTCGGGCTGGCGCCCCTGGTTCATGCCCGGCATTTGCTCGATGCATTCTTCGCCTATGACGCTTTGGAAGTCGCGCACCATCATCGGGTAAGGGTGCGGGCCGGCCACGGTGCCGATGATGTAGAAGGTGTTTTCGACGTTGGTGACCCAGTCGCGCAAGGCTTCGTTGAGCGCGTCTTTCAGGGTGCGGCTGCCGCTCTCGACAGGCACCACGGTGGCACCCAAGAGCTTCATGCGGTAGACGTTGGGGCTTTGGCGCTTGACGTCTTCGCTGCCCATGTAGACCACGCACTCCAGGCCATAGCGGGCACAGATGGTGGCGGTGGCCACCCCGTGCTGGCCGGCACCGGTCTCGGCGATCACGCGGGGCTTGCCCATGCGCCGCGCCAGCATGGCTTGGCCGATGGTGTTGTTGATCTTGTGCGCGCCGGTGTGGTTGAGATCTTCGCGTTTGAGGTAGATCTGGGCTCCGCCCATTTCACGGCTCATTCGAACTGCGTGATAAATGGGTGAAGGACGCCCCACAAAATGGGCCAACTCGTATTTGAACTCGCGCACGAATTCGGGGTCGGCGCGGTATTTTTCGTAAGCCTCACTCAGTTCCTGAATGGCGTAAGTCAGGGTTTCGCTGACGAAAGAACCGCCATAGGGGCCAAAGTGGCCGTGGGCGTCGGGTTGCTGATAAGTGCTCATGCCGGTGGCTTTTATAAAAACCCGTGCCGAGGGGCACGAGGGGATTGAAAGAATCAGGCCTGGCGAACGGCCTGGATGAACGCCTGCATTTTTTGCGGGTCTTTGACGCCTTTGGCTGCTTCGACGCCGGAACTGACGTCAACCGACAAAGAGAGGCCACGCCCGCGCAGGGCACGCAGGCCATCGGCCACGTTTGCAGGTGTGAGTCCACCAGACAAAACGAGGTGAGAGTTGACGCTTTGAGGCAGCTGTGACCAATTGAATGTTTGTCCGCCACCGCCATAACCCGGCACCAGGGTGTCGAGCAACAGGGCTTGGGCTGTTGAGTAGTCTTGAGCGTATTTTACGAGGTCAAATGAAGCCGGGTCATCGCGGGGGATGCGAGCCGCACGCAAATAGCGGCAACCGGTGCGCCGGGCGGCGTCGGTGCAAAACTCGGGGTTTTCGTCGCCATGGAATTGCAACCAGGCACCTGGAACCAGGTCAGACGCCTGCGCCACCTCATCGGCCGTGGCGTTGACAAACAACAACACAGGCGCCACAAATGCGGGCAATCGACGGGCCAGCTCTGCGGCACGCTCGGCAGAGACGGCGCGCGGGCTGGGGGCATACAGCACAAAGCCGACCGCCTGGGCACCCAGGTCCACAGCGGCGTCGACATCGGCTTCGCGGGTCAGGCCGCAAATCTTCACGGGAACAAAAGACTGGCTCATGGCAAGGCATCATACCCAGGCACATGGCTGGGCAAGCCCCATTCTGGCCCATAAACCGGGCCCAGGAAATACAGGCCATCGGGAGAAAAGGTGGGTGCGGCGGCGTCGCGGTCGCGAGCGGCCAACACATCGACCATCCAGTCGGGTGGTTGCAAACCCTGACCGATCAACACCAGACAACCCATGATGTTGCGGATCATGTGGTGTAAAAAAGCATTGCCTTCGAAGTCAAAGCGCCAATAGGCACCCCGGCGGGTGATGTCGATGCGATGCAAAGTTTTGACCGGAGACAGGGCCTGACAGGCCGAGGCGCGAAACGAGGTGAAGTCATGCTCGCCCAAGAGGTGGTCGGCCCCACGGCGCATGGCCTGAGCGTCCAAGGGGCGAAACACCCAACCCACCCGCCCCGAATCGAAGCTGGGGCGCACCGGGGATTCAAGCAAGACATAGGCGTAGCGCCGCGACACGGCACTGGCCCGGGCATGAAAGGTATCCGGCACGCCGCGCGCCCATTGCACGGCGATGTCACGCGGTAAAAAGCTGTTGGGGCCGCGCACCCAGGAAAACTCGTCGCGCTGCAAATCGGTGTCCAGATGCACCACTTGCATCAGGCCATGCACCCCTGCGTCGGTCCGGCCGGCACACAGGGTGGCGATGGGCTGATCGGCAAAGGTGGACAAGGCCGATTCCAGGTGATCCTGAACGGTGTTGCCATTGGACTGACTTTGCCAGCCGTTGTAGGGCGTGCCGTGATAACTGACCCCCAAGGCGATGCGCATGCTCAGGCACGCTCGTTGAGCCACTCTCGAGCCCGATCGGACCAAGGCAGCGGGGCCTGTGTCATCACGTCTCGAGCCAACACGCGGGCCGTATTCGAGAGACCCTGAGCCCACAAAGCCTCGGCCAGGGCCAGCCTTTGTTCGTGAGGATCCAGGGGCAATTCGGTCGCGGGCAGATCCAGCGATAAACCGGCCATGGGGTCCCGCACAGCGGTGGCTTCAGCAGGACCCGAGGGGCTGGTGACTTGACTTCGGCGCACAGGGGTGGGGGGTGCGTGCACCTGATCGGGTAAGGGCGGAAGCTGATCGGCCGAAGGCAGGTTGAGGTCGAAGTCGACCGCCAGTGGCGGTGCTGCATCGGGCACCGGGACTGGGGTCTGCGCGGGCGCATCCGAGGTCGCATGCCGGCGGCGCACGGCCACCCACAAAGCCAAGGTGAGCACCAAGCCCAAGGCCGCCCAGGGCGTGTATGGGCTTTGCACCCATTGTTCGATGCGCTTGGAACCTTGGGCAGGCGACGGCTCGGGCAAGGGGGCCTGCAAACCCGGAGCCGAGTCGGACTGGATCAAACGGTTCAGGTCCTGAATGTTCCGATTGATCTCGGCAGCACGCTCAGCGGTTTGCTGGGCCTGTTTTTGCTCGGCAATCCGATCGGTGTCATCGGCGCCAGGGGCAGACAAGGTCAGTCGATCGCCGGGGGCGGGCACGGGTTCGCGCTGGGATGGCTGCACTTTACCGGAGGCCACCTGGCTGGAGTCGTCGGCAGGCGGCCCTGCTTGGGCAGCGATTTGGGCGCGATACAGGGCAAAGGCTTCGACCTGTTGGGCCACGCGTTGTTGCGCCTCTTGAGGGTCGATGGCTCGAATTTGTCCGGCATCGGGCAGTTTGAGCACAACCCCGGCACGCAAACGGTTGACATTCCCATCGATGAAGGCTTCGGGGTTGGCTTGCGCCAAAGCGATCAAACTTTGCGCCAGGGTACCTTGCGGATCGAGGTTGGACAAAGCCAATGCCCCGGCTGTGTCACCCGGAAGAACCAGGAGCACCGAGGGCAAGTTGATTTCGGCCTTGTTCGGATCGGCAGAGGAACCCAACCAGAGGGACAACTCTCGCAGCAGACGGCCTTTGGGCCATTGCAATTCGAGCAGCAGATCCAGAGTTTGGGTACGCCAGGGTACCAGCGATTCAATCCGCAACACCGGCCCTTGGGGGCGCTGCTCGATTCGCAGCTCGAATTGTTCGCGCGCCAAAGGCCGCAGGCCAGTGGCCACCCATGCGGGCTCTGACGGCCACCTGATTTGAATCTGGTCCGGCACCGTGCGGCCCGCATCGCGCAGCGGGACTTCGGCGATCAAGGGTTGGCCCGGTTCGGACAACAGGCGGGGCTCACCCAACGAAAGGGCCAGCGCGGCAGACGCACCCCACACCCCCAAGCCGGCCACCAAGCCGGCGCTCAGACTGGATCGAACCCGGGACCTCAAGCGCATCGGGCAACCCTTCAGAGCAGAATGCGCAACATGCGGCGCAAGGGCTCGGCAGCGCCCCACAGCAGTTGGTCGCCGACGGTGAAGGCGCCCAGGTATTCGTCGCCCATGGCCAGTTTGTGCAAGCGACCGACAGGCACCGTCAGGGTGCCGGTGACGGCAGCGGGGGTGAGTTCACGCTCGGTGATTTCGCGTTCGTTGGGTACCACTTTGACCCAATCGTTGGCTTGTGCCAGGATGTCGTGCACTTCGTCGAGGGGCACGTTCTTCTTGAGTTTGACCGTCAGGCCTTGCGAGTGGCAGCGCATGGCACCGATGCGCACGCACAAGCCGTCAATGGGGATTGAGCCATCAGCCCGGAAAGGGGGATTGCCCAGGATCTTGTTGCACTCGGCACCGCCCTTCCACTCTTCCTTGCTTTGCCCGTGCTCGACTGGCACGTCGATCCAGGGGATCAAACTGCCCGCCAAAGCGGTATGGCGGAAATTTTGGGTTGGAAAAGCGGCCGAGCGCATGGTTGCGGAGACTTTGCGATCGATCTCGAGGATGGCACTGGCGGGATCGGCCAACTCGGTCTTGACGGCTTCGTGCAGCGCACCCATCTGTTGCAGCAACTCGCGCATGTTCTGAGCCCCCGCCCCGGAGGCGGCCTGGTAGGTCATGGCGCTGACCCAATCGATCAACTTGTGCTGGAACAACCCGCCCATGGCCATGAGCATCAGGCTGACCGTGCAATTGCCCCCGATCCAGTCTCGGCCACCTTGGGCCAGCGATTGGTCGATGACGTGACGGTTGACCGGATCCAGAATGATCACGGCATGATCGGCCATGCGCAGAGCGGATGCCGCATCAATCCAGTGCCCCTTCCAGCCAGCGCCGCGCAACTTGGGATAAACCTCTTTGGTGTAATCACCGCCCTGACAAGTGATGATGATGTCGCAACGCGACAAGGCAGCGATGTCGTTGGCGTTTTGCAACTTGGTTTCGTTCCTGGCCTGAGCCGGAGCCTGGCCACCGGCATTGGAGGTGGAAAAAAACAAGGGTTCGATCAGGTCGAAATCACCCTCTTGAACCATGCGGTCCATCAGCACCGAGCCGACCATGCCTCGCCAGCCCACCAATCCAACCAACTTGCTCATTTGTTCGCCCTTTCAGTTACTGTGCCACACCAGCTGTCTGCATCCGGCTCGTCTGGCCGGAAGGGCGCACGACGAACCAGAGCCGCTCAGCCCTGGGTGGTCGTGATTTTTGTGCAGCGCAAAACCACCAGCCCCCCCGTGAAGGGGTTGTGTTTGAAAATGGCCTTGGAGAGGTCTTTGCGCATGGGGCAGATTGTAGCAAAGGGGGTGACCCACTCCCCTTCAGGAACCTGACGGTGAGCGATGCGCCGATTGCGGCAACTGTTTGTCATGCGCCAACTGCCAAAAACGTTGTAAAACTGCGCGATCTGCCGCATGAAACACCCAGGTGCGCAAGCCCCCGGCACGCACGACCAGCCTTGGGGCGATCACCCAAGTCAGATAAGGAATGTAAATCAGCTTGACCTGAGTCAGCCGGGCAATTTCAACCTCTGAGGCAGTCAGTCCTTTTTGGCGGATGTGCGTTGCATCCACTTGGGTGCGCGTCACCCAAATGTGAGCCAGGCCATAGAGCAAACCCAAGGCACCCAGACCCCATAAAGTCAGACTGACCCGGTCAGGAGGTTCATCAAAATGCTGCCAGGCCACATGCGCCTGGTAGGCCACAGCCAAAACGGCCAAGGTGGCCAGCGCACGGGCCACGCGGGTAAAGGCTGGCCCTTCCAGGGGCACATCTTCGGACAGCACCGGCGTCACGGCTTGGAGGGCGCAGAATCAGCAGGCGCTTTGAGCAACTCGTTGAGCTGATTGTTCGACTGATCCGAGTCGTCCTGATCGGGCTCGTCAGGCAGCTCAATTTGCACCTGATCAAGATCGACCTTGGGAGCCTTGTCGAGAAACATCATGACCGACTGTGGCACGAAGATCACGATGACCACCAGCACCAGCTGCAGAATCACCCAAGGGATGGAGCCCAGATAAATATCGCGCGATTCGATTTTTTGAGTGATCGCACCGGATTTGAACAGGCTGTCCGAAATGCCTCGAAGGTAGAACAAGGCAAAGCCAAAAGGCGGGTGCATGAAACTGGTCTGCATGTTGACGCACAGCAACACACCAAACCATACCAGGTCAATGCCCATCTTCTCGGCCACCGGTCCCAGAAGGGGCAAGATGATGAAGGCGATTTCAAAGAAGTCGAGGAAAAAGGCGAGGAAGAAGATGAAAACGTTGACAACCAACAAGAAACCCACTTGTCCGCCGGGCAAATCACTCAACAAGTGCTCAATCCATCGTCCCCCGTCAACCCCCTGAAAAACCAAGGAGAAAACCCGCGAGCCAATCAGAATGAATACCACCATGGCGGTGATGCGCATGGTGCCAGCCATCGCTTCCTTGACCAAGGGCCAGCTCAGCCGCTTGTGAATGGCAGCCAGCACAAAGGCCCCAAAGGCTCCCATCGCGCCAGCCTCGGTTGGGGTGGCGATGGCCGTGTTGATTCCGGGCAAACCGCCCATGCTGCCCAGAACAGCAAAAATCAGCACTGCCGATGGAATGATGCCGCGCAGGCACTTGGCCCACAAGGACCAGCCCTGGAGCGTTCGAGCCTCGGGGGGAACCCCTGGCAAGGCATGGGGCCGAAAACGGGTGAGCAAAAAGGTGTAGAGGGCAAAAAGGATGATCTGCAAGATCGAGGGCCCCCAGGCTCCTTTGTACATGTCACCCACCGACTGGCCCAATTGGTCGGCCATGACGACCAAAACCAAAGAAGGCGGCACCAACTGGGTGATGGTGCCAGAGGCTGCCAACACGCCGGTGGCATAACGCATGTCGTAACCGTAACGGATCATGACCGGCAAAGAGATCATCGCCATGGCAATCACCTGGCCGGCCACAGTGCCGGTGATGGCACCCAAGATAAATCCCACGATGATCACCGAGTAGCCCAAGCCACCCTTCACAGGTCCAAAGAGTTGCCCCATGGAGTCGAGCATGTCCTCGGCCAGACCGCACTTTTCGAGCAAACTGCCCATCAAGGTGAAAAAGGGGATGGCCAGCAGCAACTCATTGGACAAAATACCAAAAATATTCAGGGGCAGATTGTTCAGGAAGTTGATGGGAAACCAACCCATCTCGATGGCGTAAAAACCACAATAGAGGCCCAAGGCTCCCAGTGAAAATGCCACAGGAAAGCCAATGAGCATCACGAAGATCAACCCCAGGAACATCAGGGGCGCAAATTGCTCCATGGTCATTGCAGGGGCCTCTCATAAACGAGGTTCATTTCATATTCGCCACGCAACCATCCGATCCGTTTGACGATTTCGAAGAAACCCTGAATGAAAACCAAGGCAAAGCCCAGCGGCAACATCAACATGGCAGGCCAACGGATCAACCCCCCCGCATTGCTGGACATCTCTTTGGAGATGAACATTTGCCAAAACAGCGGCAAAGACAAATCGAACATGAGTGCCATGAGCGGCAACAAAAAGACGATCATCCCGAACAGGTCGATGTAGACCTTGCCTCGGGCTGAAAGCTTGCCATAGATGATGTCCACGCGAACGTGCTCGTTGACCCGCAGAACCCAAGCCGCACCCAGCATGACGCAAACGGCAAAGAGGTACCACTGGATCTCCAACCAGGCGTTGGAGGAATTGCTGAAACCGAAACGAACGAAGGCATTGGCACAACTGATGAAACACGATAGAAAGACGGCCCAAGCCGCTATTTCACCGAAACGTTTGCTCAAACCGTCGAACCAATCGGCACAAATCAGTAAGGATTTCATGGTCGTTGGGACTTGGAGTGGAGAGGAAAGTCCCGCAGGGGACAGATGGTGATTGTCGCATGCAAAACATGCGCGAACCAAAAAGCCCGGCCTGAGCCGGGCTTTGTGAAGCATGAGGCATCAAGCCCCGAATGGGGGCCTGAGGCAAGACCCGATCAGAGCTTGGCCGACTGCATGAAGTTGTCGAAGCGAGCCTCGGTGACACGGAACCACACATTGGCCTCTTTGCGCCAGGCTGCGTAATCACTGTAGACCTTTTTCCAGTTCGGGTTTTTATTCATCAGATCGGCGTAAAGTTCTTCCGACGTCTTGAATGCGGCATCGATCATGTCTTTGGGCAAGGGGAACAACTGGGCACCGCCCGCCACCAACTGTTTCAGAGCGGTGGCATTGCGGTAGTCGTACTTGGCCTGAATATCAATGTGGGTGTAAGCCGAGGCGGCGTCGATGATGGCCTTGTTTTCGGCCGAGAGGCTGTCCCAGACTTTGTTGTTGATGTACAAGTCCAGCTGGGGACCACCCTCCCACCAGGCGGGGTAGGCATAATGCTTGGCCACTTTGTAAAAGCCCAGCTTGATGTCGTCGTAAGGTCCGATCCACTCGGCGGCGTCCACCGTGCCCTTTTCCAGAGCCTGATAGATTTCACCTGCCGGGATGTTTTGGGGCACGCCACCGATGCGTTCAACCACCCGACCGGCGAAACCGCCGACGCGAAACTTGGTGCCCTTGAACTCGGCCAACGACTTGAAGGGCTTGCGGAACCAGCCCCCCATCTGCGCACCTGTGTTGCCCATGGGGAAGTTGACGATGTTGTAACCGCGGTAGAAGTCGCGCAACAACTTCATGCCATTGCCTTCAAACATCCAGGCATTCATCTGGCGAGCATTCAGGCCGAAAGGGATGGCACAACTCAGCGCAAACGTCTCGTCTTTGCCGAAAAAGTAATACGAGGCCGTGTTGGCCATGTCGACAGCACCGTCCTTGACGGCGTCGAGCACGCCGAACGCGGGAACGATTTCACCGGCGGGGTGCGTGCTGATCTCAATCTTGCCGCCCGACATTTCCTTGACTTTGGCAGCGAACACTTCGGTGCCTCCGAACAAGGTGTCCAGGGATTTGGGGAAGCTTGAAGCCAAGCGAAAGCGCAACACGGGTTGGGCTTGAACAGCCGGGGCAACACCAGCGGCCAGCACGCCTGCAATCCCAGCGTGCTTGAGAGCGGAACGACGATCCATGAGATTTGACTCCATTGAGAATGTTTGAGGCACGCCAGAAGCGGGTCACCTATGAGACTGCATTGTAAAGAAAATGAGAGGTCGGTTCTTTTGGGGGTTTCCCCTCACATGGTCCAAGTTCTCACTGGACATTTGGTTCAGCTTCAGGCGCGCAGGTGAATGGTGTTGTCAGTGGGAAAACGCCTGCGGATCGAACGTTCGATGCCCGCGGCGTCCAAACCCAACTCGGCCAACAATTTGGCCGGATCGCCGTGTTCGGTCAGTTGATCACCAATGCCCAGTTGCAAAACCGGCATGGCCACTCCGTGAGCAGCCAGACATTC
>JACCDP010946064.1_pt1 | contig 61421 bp, 65 predicted proteins | sample 7445841 | NCBI WGS metagenome assembly JACCDP01 (sample SAMN15323441, study PRJNA562643) | freshwater metagenome | isolation source: river surface water | place: USA:Blue River Watershed | collected 2017-08-17 | reverse complement strand
AGAACCAGTTTGGCCTGAAGAACCTGAGGAACCACTTGAACCTGCAGAGCCGGAAGATCCACTTGTTCCAGAAGAGCCTGATGTTCCGGTTGAACCCGAAGAGCCACTAGATCCTGCAGAGCCAGAAGATCCGCTTGTTCCTGAAGATCCTGATGTTCCGGTTGAACCTGAAGAGCCACTAGATCCTGATGTTCCCGAAGATCCACTAATTCCACTAGAACCTGAAGATCCACTTGAACCTGAAGAGCCAGAAGATCCACTTGTTCCAGAAGATCCACTTGTTCCTGTTGACCCTGAAGAACCGCTAGAACCTGCAGAGCCTGATGAGCCTGATGTTCCAGAAGAACCGCTTGTTCCTGTTGATCCTGAAGAACCGCTAGAACCTGCAGAGCCTGAAGATCCACTTGTTCCTGAAGATCCACTTGTTCCTGTTGATCCAGAAGAACCACTAGAACCTGAGGATCCAGAAGATCCACTTGTTCCTGAAGATCCACTTGTTCCTGTTGACCCTGAAGAACCGCTAGAACCTGCAGAGCCTGAAGAACCGCTTGTTCCTGAAGATCCACTAATTCCACTAGAACCTGAAGAACCGCTAGAACCTGCAGAGCCTGAAGAACCGCTTGTTCCTGAAGATCCACTAATTCCACTAGAACCTGAAGATCCACTAGATCCTGCAGAGCCTGAAGATCCACTTGTTCCCGAAGATCCACTAATTCCACTAGAACCTGAAGATCCACTAGAACCTGCAGAGCCGGAAGATCCTGATGTCCCGGAAGAACCTGATGTTCCAGTCGATCCAGAAGAACCACTAGAACCTGCAGAGCCTGATGATCCTGATGTTCCAGAAGAGCCTGATGTTCCAGTCGATCCAGAAGAACCACTAGATCCTGAAGATCCACTTGTTCCTGAAGATCCACTTGTTCCTGTTGATCCGGAAGAACCACTTGAACCTGCAGAGCCAGAAGATCCACTTGTTCCTGAAGAACCAGTTTGACCTGAAGAACCTGAGGAACCACTTGAACCTGCAGAGCCAGAAGATCCACTTGTTCCTGAAGATCCACTTGTTCCGGTTGAACCTGAAGAACCACTAGAACCTGCAGAGCCAGAAGATCCACTTGTTCCAGAAGAACCGGTTTGACCTGAAGAACCTGAGGAACCACTTGAACCTGCAGAGCCAGAAGAACCTGATGTTCCTGAAGATCCACTTGTTCCGGTTGATCCCGAAGAACCACTTGAACCTGCAGAGCCTGAAGATCCACTTGTTCCAGAAGATCCAGATGTTCCGGTTGAACCTGAAGAACCGCTAGAACCACTTGTTCCGGAAGATCCACTTTGACCCGAAGAACCGCTAGATCCTGCAGAGCCAGAAGAACCTGATGTTCCGCTTGAACCTGAAGAACCGCTAGATCCTGCAGAGCCTGAAGATCCACTTGTTCCAGTTGAACCTGAAGAACCGCTAGATCCTGCAGAGCCTGAAGATCCGCTTGTTCCTGAAGATCCGCTAGAACCTGAAGAACCACTAGAACCTGCAGAGCCAGAAGATCCGCTTGTTCCGGAAGATCCACTTTGACCTGAAGATCCGCTAGAACCTGAAGATCCGCTTGTTCCACTTGAACCAGAAGACCCACTTGTTCCTGAAGATCCACTAATTCCACTAGATCCTGAAGATCCGCTAGAACCTGAGGAGCCAGAAGAACCTGATGTTCCAGAAGAACCTGATGTTCCAGCTGATCCAGAAGAACCGCTAGAACCTGCAGAGCCTGAAGATCCACTTGTTCCGGAAGATCCACTTGTTCCAGTTGATCCCGAAGAACCACTTGAACCTGCAGAGCCTGAAGATCCACTTGTTCCCGAAGATCCAGTTTGGCCGGAAGAACCACTAGAACCTGAAGAACCACTTGTTCCAGTTGAACCTGAAGAACCACTAGAACCTGAAGAGCCAGAAGATCCAGATGTTCCGGTTGATCCAGAAGACCCACTAGATCCTGCAGAGCCCGAAGAACCTGATGTTCCGGAAGAACCACTTGTTCCAGAAGAACCAGAAGAACCACTAGATCCTGAAGAGCCGGAAGATCCACTTATTCCTGAAGAACCACTTGTTCCAGTTGATCCAGAAGAACCACTAGAACCTGCAGAGCCTGATGATCCTGATGTTCCACTAGATCCGCTTGTTCCAGAAGATCCTGAAGTTCCTGTTGATCCTGAAGAACCGCTAGAACCTGCAGAGCCTGAAGAACCTGATGTTCCTGAAGAACCTGATGTTCCTGAAGAGCCACTAGAACCTGCAGAGCCTGAAGATCCCGAGGATCCACTTGTTCCGGTTGAACCTGAAGATCCACTAGATCCTGCAGAGCCAGAAGATCCACTTGTTCCAGAAGATCCGGTTTGACCCGAAGAACCACTAGATCCTGAAGATCCAGATGATCCGCTTGTTCCAGAAGATCCACTTGTTCCAGTTGAACCTGAAGAACCGCTAGATCCAGAGGAGCCTGAGGATCCGCTTGTTCCAGAAGATCCGGTTTGACCCGAAGAACCACTAGATCCGGAAGAGCCTGATGAACCACTTGTTCCGGAAGATCCACTTGTTCCTGTTGATCCCGAAGAACCACTAGAGCCCGAAGATCCACTCGTTCCGGATGATCCTGTTTGACCAGAAGAACCTGAAGAACCACTAGATCCAGAGGATCCTGATGAACCACTTGTTCCAGAAGATCCTGATGTTCCAGTTGAACCTGAGGAACCACTAGATCCGGAAGAGCCGGAAGATCCACTTGTTCCTGTTGATCCGGAAGAGCCAGCGGATCCAGAAGATCCTGATGTTCCGGTTGAACCTGAAGAACCGCTAGATCCAGAGGAGCCTGAAGATCCTGATGTTCCAGAAGATCCTGATGTTCCAGTTGAACCTGAAGAACCGCTAGATCCAGAGGAGCCTGAGGATCCGCTTGTCCCTGATGATCCATTTGATCCATTAACTCCGGATAATCCCGATGATCCGCTTGTACCTGAAGATCCTGAAGAACCGCTGGATCCTGAAGATCCTGAAGATCCGCTGATTCCAGAGGATCCACTAGATCCGGAAGAACCAGATGTTCCTGTTGATCCGGATGATCCGCTAGATCCTGATGTTCCAGAAGATCCGGTTTGACCTGAAGAACCTGAAGAACCACTAGATCCTGAAGATCCTGAAGATCCAGATGTTCCTGTTGATCCGCTAGACCCAGAAGATCCTGATGTTCCAGAAGATCCTGATGTTCCAGAAGAGCCAGATGTTCCAGAAGATCCTGATGTTCCAGAAGATCCTGTTGATCCCGCCGATCCGCTAGATCCAGAAGAGCCAGATGTTCCTGTTGATCCGCTAGATCCCGATGAACCAGATGATCCTGAAGTTCCAGAAGATCCGGTTTGGCCTGAAGAACCTGAAGAACCACTAGATCCCGAAGATCCACTTGTTCCCGAAGATCCACTTGATCCCGAAGATCCACTTGATCCGGTTGAACCTGAGGTACCGCTTGATCCTGCAGAGCCAGAAGATCCTGATGTTCCGGAAGAACCGGTTTGACCAGAAGAACCCGAAGAACCACTTGATCCGGATGATCCACTTGATCCTGAAATTCCTGAAGATCCACTTGTTCCTGTTGATCCCGAAGAACCACTTGATCCGGATGATCCACTTGATCCTGAAGATCCTGAAGATCCGCTTGTTCCCGTTGATCCTGAAGATCCTGAAGATCCGGAAGAACCACTTAAACCCGATGATCCGCTAGATCCGGATGTTCCGCTAGATCCGGATGTTCCTGATGATCCACTAATTCCTGAAGAACCACTAGAACCCGATGTACCAGAAGCTCCAGATATTCCGCTTGTTCCCGAAGACCCAGTTGTTCCAGATGAACCGGAGGATCCAGTTGTTCCAGAAGATCCACTAGAGCCAGAGGATCCAGTTGTTCCAGAAGATCCGCTTGTTCCCGTCGACCCAGAAGAACCACTGGATCCAGAAGAACCACTGGATCCAGAAGAACCACTAGATCCAGTTAATCCGGAAGATCCGCTGGATCCTGAGGATCCGCTAGAACCTGCAGAGCCTGAAGATCCAGAAGATCCGCTTGTTCCGGTTGAACCCGAAGAACCACTGGAGCCTGAAGAACCACTAGATCCCGAAGATCCTGATGTTCCAGTCGATCCCGATGTTCCTGAAGATCCCGATGTTCCAGTCGATCCTGAAGATCCACTTGTTCCAGTTGAGCCTGAAGAACCACTAGATCCCGAAGATCCAGATGTTCCTGAGGATCCAGATGTTCCGGAGGATCCAGATGTTCCAGTCGATCCCGATGTTCCACTAGAACCTGCAGAGCCTGAGGATCCGGACGTTCCTGAAGATCCATTTTCTCCTGACGATCCGCTAGATCCTGAAGAACCGCTGGATCCACTTTCGCCAGATGAGCCGCTAGATCCAGATGAACCGCTATCACCAGATGAACCGCTAGAGCCAGATGAGCCACCAGATCCAGATGAGCCACTGCTTCCATCCTGTCCGGAAGAACCGCTAGATCCCGAAGATCCGCTAGATCCGCTTTCACCTGATGAACCGCTAGAGCCAGAAGTTCCACTTTCTCCAGATGATCCACTTGAGCCTGATGTTCCACTAGCTCCGCTGATTCCGGATGTTCCTGAAGATCCACCAGATCCCGAAGATCCGCTAGATCCGCTTTCACCTGATGAACCGCTAGAGCCAGAAGTTCCACTTTCTCCAGATGATCCACTAGATCCGGATGAACCGCTATCACCTGATGAACCGCTAGATCCTGATGAACCACTAGATCCACTTTCACCTGATGAACCACTAGATCCAGATGACGTGATTGCTGCAGTGGAAGATCCCCCACCAGAGCTTATTAGAATACCTGTAGTTTCTGTTATTTTTATATAGACTGGCTTTACTGGACCAGTTGCGGGTTTTATAGGAGATAAGTTATTAGTTCCGCTAACAGTATCTAAATATAGCACATCACCAGTAGCTCCGGTTAGTCCAGGTAAATCCGTAACATATCTACCTGAAGGCATTATTGTAAGATTTCCAGGTGAAGGTAAATTTCCACCCGAAACATAACCGATTAGTTTGTCTACCTGATTTTGATTGGCCGAATCAACTTTGATAAAAGTGGAATTGACAGAAAGATAAACTGGATCTCCACCCGTTAATCCTGTTGTGTTGTTACCTGGACTAATGTAGAAGTAGCTTTGATAGTAGTTTCTAAATCTAAATCTAGATTCAATATCATTAACCCAATATGTGTAATTAGGAAAAATCCCGCTCTGTGACTGAATAGGAGTAAGAATAGGAATTCCATTATTGTCTAGAGAAAATATTAAAGAAGGTGAATCCTCTAACGGACCGTTTGTTCCAATCTGATCCGGAGAAGTAAGAAGATTTAGAAGATCTGTGTCCTCTATAACCATTACAATGTTTTCAGTTCCTGAGGTGCTTATTATGCTTATTATTTTATAAGCAGATCCGTTTATCTGGCCTAACCACATTCCTGACTCTATGTCATTAACATCATAGAGATAAGGTGTTGGAGTATCTGGGTTAGAATGTTGTTGTGGATCAATATTTAAATCTACCTGCCATCTATAAGAAAATCCATGATATGCACTCCCTGGACTATTATAAGTAGAAACTACAGTACATCCACCGTTCTGAATAAATCCAGGCAGAAGCTTAGGAGGAAAAATTAAAGATCTATCAAAATCCATATCAATATCTACACTTTATTAAAGGGTTGCACCAAATGTCCAAATTATTTCAACGTTACCTGAAGTAGAAGCTCCTGTTTGAGCGCTATTTACGGTGTAAATTGTGAAAGCTGTATTAGCGGTATTGCTTGAAAGAGCAAACTGCGATACAGAGGTTCCGACTGGAGTTTTTACAAAGGTATTAGAACCATTAGTTGCGTGTGTTGCCAGTCCTATGACCTTCGTCCCTTCATTGTGAGTTATTGTTAAATCGTTTCCTGAATTAGAAAGAACGTAATTCCAATTTGGTCCGGTTAATGACTCTCCATCTGGACCTCTACTGGAGGTAAACGAGCTAAAGTTACCGCCACTTAAAGAAGCAGTAACAGAAAAATAAGGGGAATATAAAGGCGTTACGTAGGCATTTTTACCACTAGCGGTAACTTTAGAGCTTCTGAAATTTAATCCCGTTGCTCCTGTTATACCTACTCCACCTTCTCCAAAAACGTTGACTGAGGTAGAATTAGGACCTACTCCTGAAAGAGATATAGAGACAGTGTTTCCGGAGCTAACTGTTGTATCGAAATCGGTGGAAAAGTTTAGCACATTGGTAGGAGAAAGAACAGTAGCTCCGTTTTCTTTAACAATTAATCCTGCTCCTGTTACACCACCTGTCCAATATTCTAAATCGTTCCAGGGGGTTACTCCATCACCAATTTTTATATAACTGGTATTTGTTTCGTATCCTATCTCACCTTCTAAAAGTGTAGGGTTATTTAAAGCCCATTTAGCTGAAATATCTCTTCTTATCTGTATTCTAAAAGCCATTGCTTCCTATTTTTTTTAAATTCCACTTTTCCTAGCCGGAAATACTCCACCTACTACTGGACCTATAAACTGCTGGTTACTTCCGGAGTCTCCTCCGTCCAGAATATCATTAAAACTTTTGCCTAATGGATTCTGATTCCTGTAAAAATTACCTGATGATTTTACCTCAATAGACTCCTGAGAATCTGATTTCCTAACGTAATTTTTACCCGTTCCAACGAAGTAAAGTTGGTCCTGAGTTTGGCTATTGCTTCCGTCTATGATTCGGGAAGTCAAAGGCAATAAATTCAATTCATTGTTGTTAGCCACTTTTTATGGATTATTTATGCTATATATTCAAAAAGAAAACACTATCCCGTGGCAAAAAGAGGATAATGTACTATAGAATTTCCCTGTTATCCGGACCTATGGTTTTACCACTTACTTTTTGCTCCATTCTAATCCCAGCCTGCATTAAATTACCTCGGAATCTCTCTGTGGTGATATCTTTCTCCGGTAGATAAGTTTCTACCTGTATGGAAAATCCAAATTGAATATACTCTTGACTCTGATAGGTAAACTCAAATTGCTTATTGTTCTCATAAGACTCTGGAAATCCCACTTGTGCAGGGATCCTAAAACCCTCGTATTCGAAGCTAAATGGGTAAGTCTTATAGAATGTCTGGATAACGGATTGGTATATCTTAAACGAGTCTAAAACAGTGTCTATCTTCATCTGAACATTAAAGGTAACATTCAGCGGTATAGCATTAGTCATAGCGGAAAAGGCTCTCATCTCTCCCTTGAGATCCTCTTTGGTGAATGTCATCCGAGTAAACTTGTTGCCAAGACCACCAGTATTAATTTCAGATCCCTGATAAGTTACTATCCCTCTTGGTAAAACATCATAGTTTCCCTCTGCTAGAGGTTTATCGGTTTTGCAGTTTTGATATATGATAAAGAAATCTTGTAAAAAAGATTCGTCTCCGGTCATAGAATAAAAGAATGGTATAAAAACCTCTAGCACCTCCTGCTGATCGTTGATCTGAATATATCTTAACTTGTCATTAAGAGATCTTAATAGGGATGTTATTAATCCTCTGAGGAATACCTCATCCGTGTTATATTTTTCTAAAAATCCTGACATATTAGTTGGTTACTATTACAAAGTTAGTTTTGGTTTTAGTTGTTGATCCCGTAGCATTTGAAGCGGTTAGAGTTACTGTGTAGCTTCCGGTTGTTCCGTAAGTAACAAGAGGATTCTGCTGAGTACTTCCAGTAGGAGAAGCTGATGGACCAAATTGCCAATACCATCCGGTAGGTGCAAATTGCCAAGGGGTATTGGGAGAGGTGTCTTTGAAAGAAACGGTTCCCCCGGGGACAATTGTAACCGAAGCTGTCGCCCCAGTCGAGCTAGCGAAGTTGGTATAAGGGGCAGCAGGTATAGGACCCTGCACGTTTACTATTCCGTCAGGGGTACTGTCGAAATCAGGGAATCCTAGCGGGATATTATCCAGTCTTCCCGGCGTTATCTGTTTTAATATGGCTATCTCCGCATATCTTATTTGTAAAGGAGTATTGGAGTCATTAATGTATGTAGGATGGGAAAATGATCCTTCCAGATACTGTTGTCGCGTCAAAGGTGTAATGTTACCTACCGGTACACCTAACATTTCTGCTACATTTTTCACTGTGGTCTGGCTCAAAGTGAGAACCACAACAAAGGATTTTAAATGTTTACCTATGCTTACCGAGATGTCTCGATTATCATATTTAACAAAGAAGTATAGGAATAATTTAGGTACAGTTATTATAGGTTTGCCCTGAGGTGATATCTGGACATCATATTCCTGAGAAACATTAGGTCTTGGCTTCAAATATCCTATTCCTAAAGCTCCTACTCCGGAAGTATTAGGCACTATTGAGGTGGCAGGAAACCCCGACAATCCAGGTATTTTATTTTTAGCAGCTTCGGTTTCCTTATATTCTTGTCTAGGAGTTTTCTTAGCAGCATCTTTTATCTCATCCGGATTGGATAAAACTACTCTTTTCTTAATATACTTTTTAGGGAGTGGCAAGATCTTCTATTCTTTAGACTATATATTCACTAGAACTTATCTAAAGATATCGAAGAAAAATTATTTGTTTTTGACACTTCTAGCTTCCAATCGAATATTTCATGCGGCATCTGTGCATGGTTTATCACAAAGATGTTTAATCCCATCTCTCTAGAGTTCTTTTTTAATATCGAGAGTATGGAGGTCACACCTTCAGGATCAACAGAACTAAAAAGCTCATCAAGAAAAAGAAGATTTATAGTGGAGAATTTAAGCTTCATTAATTTCATGATAGCTATTAGAACCACAAAATCAACCTTTTTCATTTCACCAGTACTTAGAGTTTGTGTTGGTATCTCTATACCCATGTGGTATATGGTAGCTTTAAATTCCTCATCAAAGATAACTCTATAGTCAAGATTCAAAGCAACAAGGAGTTCTGAGATTTCTCCATTGAGTGAGGGTAAGATGGTTTTTATTGCCATTTGTTTTACCCCTTTCTCACCTAAAATGTCGTCCAAGGTTTTTAACCAATTTGATTTATCTACAACCTTAAATGATTCCTCGCTTAATTTGTCTTTTGTGTCGGTTAAGTTATTTATTATCTTTTCTAGCGATTTCAATTCACTCCCTGATTTTAAACTCTCAGTTCGCTTAATCTCTGATTGAATCTCCTTTATCTTTAGCTCTATCTTATTACCCTTCTCGGTGAGCTCTGATTTTCTAGTCTTTAAATCCGATTCAGTCTCTTTTATCTGAATTAAAGCTTCTTCACATTCAGTAATTCTTTCGCTTTTTTCTCCTCTCTTTTCTATTAAAGATAATTTCATATTCTCATGGAAAGGTCCAGAGAGATCCGCTTCACATGAAGGACACTTGTCAGATTCATATAATTTAAGTCTTCTCTCCAATTCCTGAAAAGCAGATCTTGTCTCTATTAGAAGTTTAGAAGAATCGTCACTTATTGTTTTTAGATTTAATTCCTCGGTTTTAAACTCCTCCACCTTGCTATTGTGTATCTTTTGGAGATCTATGAATTTAGTCAGTAAAGAGTTTAGATCAGCTATTTTTTCCTTAGATTGCTTTTCTATTTCTTCTATCAGCGTCTCCATTTCTTTATTTGACTCTGATATGCTGCTATCTATAGTTGATATTTTCCCTTGTATTACTACAAGACTGTCCTTAATTTTTTTACTTTCACCTTTGAGGACCTCCCTCATCTGGTTAAGTATATGGAAGCCGAATATTTTATCCACGATTGCTCTTTTATCCTGTGGACTCATTTTGATAAAAGATTTAAAGTCGTTGATGGAAAGAGATATCGTGTTATTAAACACATAATATGGTATACCTATTAGATCGTTACTTAAGTAATCTTGAACATTACTGTTTCCAGCCTGATCGTATAAGATTCCATTTATATGTAGGGTGAAAAGAGAAGGTTCTAATCCTCTTTCAACAGTTATAATTTTACCATTATTTTCAAATTCGATCTTGACCCAAGCGTGACCGTTTATTCTGTTTGGGATATCACCAAGTTTCTTTCCCTCGACTTTTCCATATAGTCCAAATGCTATCACCTGAGAGATTGAGGTTTTACCAGCTCCGTTTTCTCCAACAATCTGAAAAAGAGAAGCTTCGTCAGGAAATTCCAGAATCTGTTTCTTATTACCGTAGGAGGAGAAATTCTTCCATTCTATTTTTAAGATCCTCATGCTATTCTATTATCCTGTTCCTGTGTTACTACTATTTTATGAAGGCTTCCTAAGCTTCTCACTATTTTTTCTTTTGTTTCAGCATCGCAGTCCATACTCTCCACATAGTCCTTAATGAAATCTAACACATTGAATTGCTTGCCTTCAGATTCAATTACTTGATCGGATAGATTCGTTTGGTTAGGATCATAAGGGTGGAACTTAAGGGATCTCTGGCTGTTCACAAGATCGGTTAAGATATTTAGAGGAGCTTTTAAAGACATTAGTGGATCTATAAGCAAATCCACGAAGTTATTCCTAAAAAGAGGCTCCACCTCTTCTGGTGTCATTTCCAGTATATCGCTGAAAAGAAATTTCTTAAATCTAGGGGAGAAATCATTAATAAAAACGTGTTCCTCCATATTGGAAAGATCCAGTAAAGTTATGGATTTTTGGTTATCCATATCAGATCGGGTTAATTCATACGGGGAGCCAAGCATATTTATATTCCCGGTCTTCTGAGCATAGTGGATATGTCCAGAATAAACTTTAGAAAATTTAGAAAATTTATCCTGTGAAGCACCAGAATCAACACTAACAAACCTATTGAATTTAAGGCCTCTGATATCTGTATGACAACATAAGACGTCATGAGGTAGGGCACTTTCTAATGTTGATTCCTCTTCCTGATGATCTTTCCTCCATGGCATCATGAAGAATTCTCTATTATTCAAAGTTACAGAAACTGGATCCTCCAATATAGTTATTCCAGGAATCCATTTAATACTCTTCAGTGAATTTACCTCGTTTGTTGTTTTTCCCCAGATATCATGATTTCCTATAATAAAGTAAACCCCGTCAGTAAAAATATTGGAAAATTCCTCTGCTACAGATACTCCTAGATTCAAAACCTTTAGATTAATACTCTGTCTGGAATCAAAGAAATCACCTAAATGTATGAGTATATCTCCTGGTCTATAGTTCTTTCTTACTAGAGGAAAAAACCAATCGAAGAAATACTCTCTCATTTGATCTATCCACTCATTAGAATTGTTTCTTACACCTAAGTGAGTGTCAGTAATAAACCACACTCTTTTAGCCCCGGGGTTACGTCCAAGATGGGGAAATTCACTCATAGATAATTTAAAATAATCTTGTTATCTTCTTTTTAGACAAGATTTGGTATTTAGTTTCCAGCTCATTTATAATCATCTCCTTGTATTTTATTGGAGTTATCTCATAAGCCTTAACATAAGATATTTGGACATAGTCACAAATAGAAACAAACTTTTCAGAAAAACTATACTCAGTCTCATCAAGTTTTTCTAGCACTTCCTGAAATAGATGAGGAACCAAATCCTTAGGTATTTTCTTCTTATAGCTTAATGGAAACCACCTGGACGTCTGAAATGCTTCATATACAAGTTCCTCTAATCTTTTTCTGTGTAGATAATCTTCCTCGTCATAAGATTCACCAGCTAAAAGGCTGTCCTTATCTATACCAAAAGTATCCCCATATTCAGCATCCTTGGTTGGATTATTATGTGCTCCAAATATTTTATCACCTAATTGTTTTTTAGGTTCATTGTTATTTTCATCCATTCTCAATGAATTATTTTACTCCGTGTGCATTGGCACATTCGGATCTTCCGTTATTCTCATATAACGGTAATCAACTGAGAACACCTTGTAAGCATTTTTATAACCATCGTCCCGGTTTGCAAGAATCTTCAACTTGTATTCCTTATTTGCGTACATAATAGGATCTTGAATGATCCCGAACATACCATCAACAGTAGCAACCAATCCTGAAGATTCTGCTGCTGAATTAATACTTAAATCTGAAGCATCGAAATCTCCTTGTTTAGTTTGGGTTGCGGTTATTATTGACCAATTGTTACTCATGGCCATACCTCTTAAATCCTCGGCAATTTGCTTAATTTTCATGTAAGTGTTCTCTGAATTTGGATTTCTCCAGTTCTTCATAATGTTTATGTAATCAACCACAATCACCTTAAATTTAATCCCTTTATTTTCTTCAATCTTCTTTAAGTATCTTTCAACATCGTTAACTGATGCCTGAGAGGTTGGAAACTCTTTAATAAATAGCTGTCCAGGAACTCTCAAGTTATCATATGTAACCGAATTCAATTTCTTTTTTATTGCCGTTTCATCTTCGGCAGTATCATTATAGTCACCAACTGGGATTCCTAATATATTAGCTCCCATTCTTTTAACATACTTTCGATCTATCATCTCTAAAGAGATCACGGCAACGTTGTGACCACTTTTAACTGCTGATGCAGCTAAATTACCTAACCAGAGAGATTTACCTACTTTAGGCATACCCATAAAAACATATAGAGCTTTAGCAGAAAACCCACCACCAAGAACAGTATCTATAAAGGGATAACCAGTAGAGAATGTATTCTGCTTTAATTGTTTGTGATTATCAGGATTAAAGAAGTCAAGTCCTTCATCAAAGCTAAAATCTATATTATTCCTATCGACTATAATATTCTTAAAAGTGTCGATGACGTTTTTTATATTGTCGGATGAAACTGGGGTAGATTGTATGTACTTGAGTGCATCAACAGCGGATTTAGTTAAATTTTTATACTCAATAAAAAATTCCGTAGTTTCCCTTAACCAATCATCCTCGTATTTAGAAAGATCAATTTCATAGATTCCTCTGACTTCAGATGGTTGTACCTTGTCGCTCTCCCCTTTTATTTTAAAAGCTTCTACCAATTGATCACCAGTAGGCATCTCATGGTATTTGTCCCAAAATTCTTTAACTGCAGAAAAGATCTCTCCGAGATCCTCGTTTTTAAAAAAATCTTTTTTACATGTTTCTAAATAGGTAGAAGAGTCAATTACGTACCTTAAAATAATGTTCTCAGAGTGTGTTAAATCCATTTCCTTTAATTTTCCTAATTTTATTTAATTTCTATTCCAATAGCCATCTCCCCAATTACCCGATGTCCACCAGTCTTCCTTTAGATGGAATCCCTTGGGATTAAGTATTGAGTTGAGTTCATCCACGGTCGGAGAGTCTTTATATAGTCTATCAGAATTAATCTCACAGAAGATATGATCGATTTCATTTAAAGTTTCAAGTGATCCCTTTAAAACTTCCATTTCGAATCCCTGAACGTCTATAACTAAAACGTTGGCTTCTTTTATTCCAAAACTATCCAAAGTTCTTATTTCTAATTCTTCGGCTTCGTTAAACTTTATATGGGGGTATATTTCAGTGTGTTTCTGAGGTTGACTGAATGATGCACTCTGTCCCCCGTTTTCTGATTCCTTCCATATCTTTAATTTAGAATTTTCTGCACCTAAACCAAAATTATAGAAGTAATTGTTTTTTTTATCCTTTAGATTATCTAATAGAATTTTAAATATGTCTTCCTGCGGCTCAAACCAGTGAATAGGAACATCACTAAAAAAATGATCGTTATAATCCTGATATTCCTGACCCGCATGAGCTCCAACGTGTATAATCCCTCTTACGTTAGAGAAATCATATTTACTTCTATATTCGTCGAAACCTACTATCATAAGTAATAAGGATTTTCTTTAATTCTATACCATTTTTTATTTCCAGTCTTCTTTTCAGTTTCCTCTATGGTTCCGGATTGAATCATGGAAGAAATAACAGATCCGGTTTTTTCAGATCTCCAACTTTTTCCAAAAATAGAATTGAATGTCTGCTCACTAAAATCACCATTTGGTCTACCGTCCTTCATCAAATATAAACTAATTTCATATATGATGTCGTCGGGATTAGGATATTCAGGGAGAATTTTCCAGAGACCCATCAGATATTTAAACTTAATCTTGCTCGTTTTCATTAATAGAGGAATTATCCGCGCTAACTTCAAGATCATTTAAAAGATCGGAGTGATCGGTTAAATCTGGTAATTTAAATTTATCTCTAATTACATTTTCGTCTAATTGCTGAAGTACCTCTTTAGTAAACACGTCAGCGGTAAATAATTCGGTTGAAGCAACGGTTTTTCCTAAGTGTTTAACTGCCCATCTGGTAGAAGAGGCATTGGATTTAAACACCATTTCTTTCTTACCTGTCTCCGGATTCTTTACCTCCTCAAATTTACCTCTTTCGATTCCGCATGCGTCCCAGGAAACGTAATCCTGTAAACCAACATAAGGATTCATTCCGTGAGCAAAAGAGATGTGGAATTTAACTTGCTCGGGCACAGTAAATCTGCTTTTCTTAAGAGTCGAAGTAACGATGATTCCGGTCTTGGTTCCAGACCCATCTTTAAGTTGTGCCTTAGATAGGAACGAAACAACCGACATAGCAAAAATAGGTCCGTCCCCACCCGAGCTCTCTTTCGTGGGCACGTACCCGCCTCCTGCGTACACGTGATTCGTGCAAATTAAAGGAATCTTAGCTGCAGTTAGATCCAGTGTGATAACTCGGAATAACTTTCTTAACTCCTTTGCTTTAGCTCCCATATCGGCAGCGTTATGACCTCTAACTGCATCATTTAATTCTTTATCGGTGCTTAACATACCAAGAGAATCTAAAACCATAAGTACCTTTGGTGTTTCTCCTGCAGACCTTGCCTTTTTAACAATATCCAAAACATTAGCGGTGAATGTCTGAAACTGGGAAACAGTCTGAATAGGTTGGTATCTTATTTTATTAGCATCGATACCAAATTTAAGAGCGCTGGTCTTATCAATTGCTCCTTCGGTATCACAGTAGATAACGTCATATCCAATTTTTTGTGCTTCCCTAACTACATTAAGGCAGAAGAACGATTTACCTGTTCCGGGATCACCCATAACACCAAATGATCTGCTATTCGGAACACCACCAAATAAAGTTCCCGATATCTGAGCGTTTAATAAATAATTGCCTGTTGGAATCCATTCATCAACTTCACTAAATGTATTTTCAGCTAGTAGTGAACCCGTCTCGAATCCTGAAATTTTGGATAGCTCCTTATCGAGTGCTGCGAAAGAGAAACCTCCTGAAGATGTTGTTTTAGCCATAATAAAAATCTTTACTGTTTATTATTCATACAGCAGAGAATTGGATATGTTTCCTTTTTATTTGGGTTTTGAAGTTTGGGCTCTTTAGATACTCTTAGATAATATCAACCCCGGGTCCCATTAGATAATTATCTTAGCAATGGTTCGGGTTTTTGTTTCCTTTTTTCTGAATTATTTTATTAATTCTTTGATTTTATCTCTATTTGCAGAAAACATCCCTAGATCTCTCTGGAATTCTTTAAATGAATCTTCGTCATTTCCGTAGGTTTTACCCGTTACCGATGCCAAATAATCCATGGCTTTTTTAGTGGGACCGTCGTCAGCGCTAGAATATTTTCCACTACCAGAAGCTTCTATTCCGAGTTCTTTTAATCTTTCTCTGTACGCGTTAACAATTTCACTCTTGTCTTCTTCTTTACCGAAAACCTCAACGTCTTCGGGTTTGAATGGGCGATTGTCTCCTCCTTCTCCTTCTCCACCCATAGCTTCTTGTGCAGCAGCAACGCTTCTTCGTATGATTTGATCAGCCTCCAGATTTTTAATGTTATCTTTAAGCTTCTTAACGTCCTCGATTTCTCTCTTTATAGATTCGGCTTTTGCTACTAGTGAAAGGCCCTTACTTAAAAATTCGGAAGAGGCAAGCTTCTCGTTGTGCTTACCCATAAACTCATTCTTCCATTTATAGATAACCCCATCGGGTCTATTAATCTGTTCCAATCTAGATGATATCTCTTTAAGATCCGAGCTTCTGTCCTTATCTAGCATTGCCCCTTCTGGAGTAGGCTTTCCTTGATTTCTAGCGACAATAACCTTTTTAGAATCGGTGATGATTGACTCTAGTTTTCCGTAAGCTTCTTTTAAAAAAGATGTCACTTCACTAATAGAAGATTTAGCTGTACTCTGATCCTGTTGAGGTAGTGCTGCTAAAATATTAGATATCTTGTTTGCTGTGGCTATTACTGAACTTTTTAATATTTCTGCATTGTATACATCAGCAGGTAAATCCGACGTGGGTTTACCATTTGGTGCGAATATAGTTTTACCTAAAGCGTCAGATGCTCCCTGTTTTACTCCACCAAGAAATCCTCTAGCACTAGATAGGAATCCACCAAAATCTTCTACTATTAATTTATCGGTCATTTATTTAGCTTTTTTTGATCCATAAAGGACATCTTCTGCATATTTTGTAATATCTGATAGCCAATCGGTTAAGTTTAATTCGCTTTCTATATCTTCTTTTGCTTCCTCTTTATCTATTGTATCTAGATCTTTTCTAGCTCCAACTGCAAAAGCTTTAATTGCTTCCCTGTAATATTTTAAAACGCTAGGAGCTTTCTGATAATAAACATCCTTGCCTTTTTCTACGTCTTTGTCCGCAGCATCTTCAAGTTCTTGAAGTTTAGTATCTAGCTCTTCCTTTGTTATTTTACCATCCTTAAGATCTTTTTCTAGTGCTTTTTTCTGCTCTATGTATGCCTGCCCAATTTGTTCTATTGAATTGTTTGTTGGCATTTCTTTGGAGATCTTATTGGATAACTCGATTAGTCCGTCCAGAAGACTTTTATGAGAGTCTATTTTATTTTTTAGAGAAGAACCCAAAGATGCTTTAGTGGAGGAAGATACGTCTAATACTTTACCGTTTGCTGGTGAAACGAAAGCTGTCATTGCATCAATAACGCTGAATATCTCCTGTAACAGTATTCGGTACGAATCGGCAGAGCTTTTACCAGTATCTGCCTTTTCGTAAGAGATATTTTTCTTGCGATCGTCCTCTAATAAGGAGTGCTTATAAAAATTGTGATAATCAGTTATCATTTATTTATTATCTGATTTATCTTCGCTGGCTGAACCAGTTCCGATTAAGTCCTTAATTTTGTCCTTATTCTCAATAAATGATTCTATTGCAGACTGCAGTTTAGCTGTTAGTTTTTTACCAGATTCTGTGTCCTTAGCTAGATCTTCTCCGATTAACCCGCCGATTGTAGTAGCAGCTTTAAGAACGGCTTTTTCGGTATTTTTACCATAAAGACCATCTGCTTTTATTTTCTCTGCTGGGTATAAAGAGCTAAAAGCTTCCTGGAAAGCTTTGATCTGCTCCACGTTTTTACCTTTAGAGCTTAGGTTGTTCTTATCTACTGTACCTGATTTAATGTCCTCGTAGTTTTTTTCTTCCTTCTCTTCTTTCTCCTCTTCTTTCCCCTCTTCTTCCTTTTTATTAGCTGCATCTTCAGCGGCTTTAGTATCAACTTCTGTAATTTTCTCAGTAGCCGAGTTGATCAATTTAATGATTTCATCTAAGACAGAGGTTACCTTTTTATCTAGACCTATTTTTAGAAGTTCCTTCTTTCTAGCATCATTTAATTCGATAACTAACTTTTCGTAATCCGCATTAGCTTTTTCTATCGTTGCTAATCTTTCTTTTCTTTTCATAGCTTCGAACTTCTTAGTGTCTCCTACAATATCGTAGATTCCTTTAAGTTTCTTAGCAATCTCTACAGATTTGTTTTTAATTGAATCTGATGTTGCATTTTTTGCTTGCTGTACAACTTCAGCATAAAGGGGTTTAATTTTTCCGATTAGTCCGTTTCGCTCATCATCGAAAGTGTTTTTCTCATATAAATAACCGTAGCTGATGGATTCTTCGACCTTCATTTCTTTAGCAGCATCCGTTAATCCTTTTTGCTTAGCCAAGATTTGTCTGTAGATAGCTTTATTGATCTCCTCTAAAGATGCTTTACCTTCTTCTGTAGAAATTAGATCATCGTAAACTTCCTGTATCTTTTTAGCAGCTTGAATTAGTGAACCAACTGCGTCTTTATATTCAGGTTTTGCTTTCTTTGCCACCTTATCGATCATCTGTGCCATTATCTTACCTTTTTTGGTAGTGTCCTTCTCCTCAGCTACCGATAAAAGATCGTCTATGGCTTCTTTATAATCCCCAATCTTAGTTACTATCGTGCCATATGCTTGAAAAAATAAATCGACGATTTGGGCTGCAGCTTTAGATGAAGTATTTTCATCAGCTTCAAATAATTTGTTGTAGTTCGAAAAGCTTAAAACTTTATTCATGCTCTTAATTTTTCTCTTATATATCACAAAAAAAACTGTAACCCTAAGGCTACAGTTCTCTTTTGGTTGTTTGTTTTTAATTATGGCTTATTATAATGATCCAACCAGAAATCGATCATTTCATCAAGCATTGTTTCGAAGGTGTATTTAGGGGTCCATCCGGTTAGATCTCTTAATCTACTAGAGTCTCCCTTAAGGTCATGTAGTTCTTCTGGCCGCAGATATTTCTCGTCAACTGTAACGTAGTCTTTCCAGTTTAGCTGCAATCTTCCGAAAACGTATTCTACCAGGTCTTTTACCGAGTGAGAAATACCTGTGGAACATACGAAATCCCCAGATTTTGGCTGTTGTAAGATCATCCACATGGCTTCAACATAGTCTTTTGCGTGACCCCAATCTCTAGTAGCATCAAGATTACCTAATGCTAGTTTATCAGACATGCCTAGTTTAATCTCTACAGCAGCCTTTACCACCTTGTTAGTTACAAAATTGGTACCTCTTCTTGGTGATTCGTGGTTGAATAAAATACCATTGGAAGCATACAAATTGTAGGAGTTTCTATAGTTTCTAACTATGTTATAGGAGAACACCTTAGAACAACCATATGGCGAGACCGGATTCATTGGGGTGGTTTCCCTTTGGTACCCGTCGCCATCTATGCTATTACCAAACATTTCAGAAGATGATGCCTGGTATAGTTTAATCTCAGGATTATGAATACGTATGGCTTCTAGCATATTTAAAGTACCCATACCAGTAACATTTGCAGTATAAACTGGCTGATCGAATGAGATTCTAACGTGGGACTGAGCAGCCAGGTTATAGATCTCATGCGGATCTGATATTTTTAGTGCATGTAAAAGCGAGGGCACATCAGTTAAATCTGCATATATCAGATTATTCTTGATCTTATCATAGATTTCGTCTAGTCGGGAGGTTTGATTTTCTGAAACGGAATTTCTTTTAATGGTTCCAAAAACCTCGTATCCTTTATCTAGTAGGAATTCTGCAAGGTAACTCCCGTCCTGTCCGTTAATTCCTGTTATTAGTGCTCTTTTCTTCATTTTCTTACATTTGGATAATTAGCAAGGAACCATTCTACTGACTCTTTTAATCCTTTTTCGATCCCAGTAAATTTAAAATCTGGGAACATATCTCTTATGACAGAATTGTCACTTGGTTTCCTAAATTGCCCCTCTGGTTTGTCAGTATCGAATTTTATATTACCTTTAAAATTAAAGCACTCTGCTATAATTGAGACGACATCTCCGATTGATATCTCCGTCCCAGTGGAAAGAATAACCGGGGTTTTATCGTCGTAGTTGTCATAGAGAAGCTCTGTTAATTTGGCAACATCCTTAGAGAAAATAAATTCTCTTAGAGGTTTACCAGAACCCCAGATAGTTACATCCTCTTTGTTCTCCGTTGCTAAATAGAATTTATGGATTAGCGATGGGATAACATGTCCGTTTTCCATATCGTAATTATCTCCAGGTCCGTATATGTTGCATGGAATAACAGAAAAATAATTCACTCCATACTGTTCCCGATAAGACTGAATTTGGATATCAGCCATCCTTTTAGCGTAGGCATATCCATAATTAGAAGGATGTGGGGGTCCGAGATGTATTTGGTCGGGTGTAAGCGGGTACTCGGCTTTATCTGGAAAGACACAAGTAGACGCGAAAGAAATTAATTTCCTTATTCCTGCCAATCTAGCTTCCTCGATAAGGATTGTATTCATCATCAGATTCTGGTACGTAAAATCTGCTGGGTATGTCATATTCCCCCTTACTCCTCCCACTTTGGCAGCAGTATGTATAATTCCTTCAGCTTTAGTTGACTGTAAATAATTTCTAACCCCCTCCCTCTCTAAAAGATTTGTTGATGTTGATCTAAAAAATCTATCGGAATCAAAACATCTTCCAACTAATCCTCTTGCACCGGTTACTACTATTTTCATAATTTAAATTTATTGTATAAGAATTCTAATAAGTTAATATTATCATAGAGTTTATTTCTAGCATTCACACAAAGATCATAATCATAAATTCCCCCGTTGTATATTTCCCTAATAGTTTCGAAATTTTTATCCGGATCGTCACCTAGATAATTTATAGATCCCTCTGGATAAAATAGGCCAGAAGCTTTCTTTGATCCGTAGTATATTGGGATTACCCCTTTTATTACGCAATTAGTAAGCTTCTCCGAAGACCAATAATTATCTATGATGTTCTCTATGACTATTTGGTATTCGTAATTTTCATAGGGAATATTAAATATGTCCCAATCAAACTCCTTTACTCTAGGATCTTTGTATATTCGATTGAGTCCATTAGCATAGAAATGAATGTCCATATCACTATCCAAAATTCTTCTTAATAAGATATGTCTCATTGAATGTCCAGGCATAAAATTACTAAGGGATAAGATCATGCTCATCTTAAATGATCTATCTCTTTTAAGCATATCTTTACCGTAATCGGAGGGACACACGAAAGAGAACCCTTCCTTAAAAGAGTCTGGTAAGTTCTCAGCATTGCTTATATAATATTCGGAGACGGATTCGGATATTTTTTCTATAAGAGGAGGGGTTAAACCTAGAGTCAATCTTGGTTCATGAGAAAATCCAATTACTCTTCCTTTATCAAGCTGTTTAGTTGGTAACTTTAGATTTAGCATTACAGCATATTCGTAATCCTCATCTTTAGTTATTAGGAGATCTTTATAAACGGGAGATCCCATTCCCCAGGAAGATACTACGTTGTTGTAAATCTGATCTTCATTACAGTATGAGGAGAAAAATTTAACTTTTTTCATATAAGTCACTCTTAATTTCTAAAGAAGTCGTGACCGCCCTTTAAATTCTTGTCCAAGAAGAGTACCTTAGATTTATCTTTTATTTCGGTAAGAGACTCTGCTACAGCAAAGGGGGGTTCCATAATTAAACTAGGTGGGTTATCGAGGAAAAATCTGTTTATGTGGGATTCGTCGTGCCAAATTGCTATCACATCGTTAGCTAGATCCTCATCTATATTTAACTGGATTGTATTCGACATAGTCAAGAAATCTTCACTCTTACCCCCAAAGAATCCCCCGCAAAAATACCTATTGTTAGCATCCATTGGAATATATGCTCTACTTTTTGGGTTTCTTTCCGGAGTTCCTGGTCCAGAGAATAAACACGGATGTATCGTTCCCAACATACCATTAGTTAGAATCTCGCTGGTAATTTCACCAATAAAAAGAGAATCGGCGTCTATATAAAAAGAATAATCTGATCCTTTTATTAATTCTTTTGCCTTATTAAAGTAATGAAACCTTTTTAAAGTTGTATAAGGCCAAGGTTCATGTTCTATTTCATTTTTTAGAATCTTTATCCGCTCGGAGGTTGATTTTATCCCCTCTATGTTAGAATTCGTATGAACTATGACTAATATATTCGAGTCTTTAAATAAAAAATCCTCTATAGATTTAGCAAGGTCGGGTAGGAAGTTTATGTATTTATTGGTAGCTATTACGTTAATTGATACTGTCATAAATTTAAAAAATTAATCAGTTTTTCTTTTTTAAGCCTGCTTACATTTTTGTCAACCTCCATCCATTCGGATCCGTTAGTGTAATGAATTCCATATCCATTTATATCATACACAATCGATCTTTGCTGGGGGTTCATATTTTCATCTTCGGTTTCTGAAAATTTTATAGGGAGCTGTTCTAAGTATTTTACTTTAAGATTTCTTTCAGTAGATAAAAGAAATCTAGTTCCACCCCCGGTATCCAATCCATTTCCTGGTAAGAAGTCAATATCGTACAGTATTATTTCTTTTTCTCCTGCCATAAATCCAGGCCATAAATAATTTATATCTTCTCTTTTTTGAAATATTCCCATTAAGTTGAAATTTTCAAAGATGATTTTTTTAAGCGGAAAGAAATCATGGTCTATTATGCACCAATCTTCACTATAGTCTATGACACCTCTTAAAAAGTTAAGAGCAGTCCCATGAGAGACGGAAGGATTTCCTTTTATTTCTACCGGTACTTGATAGAACGGAACGTTTAATCTCTCACATTCCGCTTTGATAGGGTAAGCTCCATTGCTGTTATCTATAACTATTAGTCTCTCACCTAATTTTTTTATACACTTGTCCTGAATTCCTATGAAATCAGGCCTATTATAATGAATTGAATAATATATCATTACCCGTAAAATATTTTATTTTTAATGCTATACTCATAATCTGCAGGTTGTGAATTATTTTGAGTAGATGTTTTTACTGAAACCGAATTGTTATTCGAATGTGATGAATTATTCCCGGTTATCTGATTTTGGTGAAGACGATAGAATAATAATACGTCATCTAGAATATAAAAAGAAAATCCCGAGGCGATAGCTCTTTTCCAAAGATTTAAATCCTCCCTAGGTATTTCATTTGGAACATACCTATTGGATTCCCAGAATTTTTTATTATATGATACTACCGGGTGAGCTATAACATTATGATCTCGATCGAGATTCAATTTTATATCAGTATTGCTTTTTATGTTCTTGTTAAAAGTAATGACATCCTCCTCGTTAAACTCCTCCACATAAGAGAAATCAGACGATACCACATCGTATCCCTCTTTCAATTTTTGTAATTGAAGATTCAATCTCTCTGGTGAATAATAGTCGTCGAGATTTGTATTAAAAACAAAATCACATCCATCATTGAAAGCTTTGTCTATTATGAAGTTCATAGCTTCTGCGTGGTTATGAAATGGATGATGATAGAAATCAAAATTTTTAAATTCTGTAAAAAATTCTTTAATTAATGAATTACCATCGGAGCCATAATTTATTTCATATATTTTGAAATCTTTTAGGGTTTGGTTCATAATGGATTCTATAGATTTTTTAATCCATCTATCCTTGTAAATATTTTTTACATTCTGGTGAAAGAATATGACTCCTATTTTATTTTCTTCATCCCCAGTTTTGTTATTCACAACCATATTTTTTAATTTTTATACCAGAAGATACCGCACTTATCTACCGTTTCTATTTCATCCTTAATCTCATTAACATTTCGGAAATCTGTTATTGCCTTTACGCAATTAGGTAAGCAGTAATCGTCGACTATTAAGATCCCCTTATTTACTATCTTATGATAAAGAGATCCTAGTACGTCCATAGTAGAACCATACATATCACCATCAAATCTTAAGAGACTTAGTTTTCCTATTTGTGGATTATTTTCTAGAGTGTCTTTAAACCAGCCTTTTAGAAAAACTACATTCTCGTCTAGTACTCCATATAGGCTAAAATTATTTCTTACCTCCTCTAAAGATACCTTTAGATAGTCTATCTGGTAGTGTGTATCGTTAATATCTTGAGGATATTTCTGTAAATCCGGCTCGGGAAGACCCTCGAAAGAATCAGCAACAAATATTTTTTTGTTCATCTTATAAAGATCAACATAGTACTTCATAAATATACAAGCTCCCCCTCTCCAAACTCCAGTTTCAATCAGATCTCCTTCAATGTTATTCGTTCTGATATAATCTAGAGAGCTCTGTAAGTTATTTAATCTTTTTATCCCGATCATCGTGTGTGCTCTCTCTGGCCAATCGAGACCCTCATTTCTTTGAGAGTCTATTTTTTCTTCCATTATCCTCTCAATGACGCTATCATTTGGTATGATGCGATCTTTGAAAAAATTGTTTCTTATTTCTTCATCATAAACCGTATCGGTTAAGATTCTTTTCAGAAATTCTAATTTTAAATTTATCATTGTCTTTTTTCTAAAATTGTTAGTCCGTTATTATTTGTCAGCTTTTCTTTGATGCTCCAGTTCTTGTTTTCGTCTAGAAATTCGATTACCGCTGGCCATATACCTATGGTATTAGGTTCTTTGAATGTTTCTCCAGATTCACCAAAAGTAGTTGTATCATGTAATATTATGTATTTATTTACCTTATTTGAATGTAATTCCAGCTCTTGCTTCAGCTGATTATATTCATGGTAAGTGTCAATAAAAAGCAAATCCGTTGGCTCGATTTCTACCTCTAGTACATTCTTTAGATGAAATTCAAATTCGGTTCCTATTGCTTTAGCCTCATTTTTTAGTTCCTCTAAATTTGAATTAAACAAGTTTAGATCTAGTCCGGTAAGTATATCATACGATACGATTTTCTTAGGTCTTGCCATAAGAAAAGCCCAGGTAGAAACTACGTATCTAATTCCCATTTCAGTTATCGTCTCGCATTCTTCTGCATATCTTTTTAAAATGGGAAGATGCTCATTTATATCCGAGCTGGTATTGCATAGGTTATTGAATTTGTTATTTAGTGTTTCCATTTTCTATGATGTTAATATTTTTCTAATAGTAGTTTATGTTCATATTCTTTTTTTTCCGAAGATATCAGGTTTGTCAACTGATCGGGGTGGTGTGTTATAAAAACATGATTTTCCGGAAGTATCCTAGGCTCACCCCATCTATCATATAATCTTTTATAATAGTCACAGTCCATTAGCCAAATTAGATCGGGATTGAATAGCTCTAAATCCTCAGTCCTTCTGATGCTTACGCAGCTGGGACTTCCTATGGTATTATTCCCTTTTATTATATCTTGGTTATATCTGGGTATAACCGTATAAAGATGCGTATCTACATCCGGTCCGTTTATACAACTATTAGCTACCCATTTTACCTCTGGATCAGAAAAGCATTTTGCTATTTCTTCAAGAAGAAGTGCATCATATAAAAATTCGTCCTGCATCAGGAATTTTATTATATCATACTTAGCATTTCTTATTGCATTATTCAAGTTAGCTGATGAACTACCCCTATCTGTTTCATTTTTAATGTAGTTAATATCTAAAGATTTAAAATTCTCGCAGATATTTTTTATCTCGTCATTGAGACTATGATCAGATATAACAACTTCTAGATCGGTATAGGTTTGTCTTGCTATATAATTCAGACTTTGCTCTATAAATCCTGGTCCTCTGCCATTCATTTCATAAGTTGGTATCGCAATGGAAATCATAATTTTTTGAAGAATTTATTTCTAAGAAGAATGTCACCACCATAGTCATGGATCACCTCCCATTTATCACCTAGTGAGTTTAGTATCTGATCCTTAGTGGGCTGATCCTCATATAATTCACTATTACTATATTCAGTAAAGACGTAATGTATATTCTCTAAGAAACTTCCCATTCCAGATATCACATCCATTTCAGCACCTTGAACATCCATCCACACCAGATCTATATGTGATATCTTATTTTCTGCACAATAAGAATCTATTCTTAGAGTTTTAACCGTTGACTTATCTTCAAACTTTACCCAGGGGGTAACCACTAAATGATTCTTAGGTTTTTTTAAAGAAGAAGATGCCGACCAATCGTACTTGTTTACAAAATCATCTACAGTGGGTCCATGCACGGAGTCATATACATTTCCACTAGATAAGAAAAAATCACTATAACCATCCGTATCAGATACTGCGCATTCATTTAAAACAGCTGGAACATTTTTTTCTTTAAAGATCTTAATGTTTCTTTCGTCAGGCTCGAAACAGTGAACATTTTTAGTAGTTTCAAGTAATCTCAGGGTGTCTACCCCAAAATGGGACCCAATCTCAAAAAAAATCGATTCACTATTAAATGATTCTTTTATAAAGTTATGTATGTTCATTTAGTACTACTTTGATTTTTATGTATTCTATAGAACAGTAAAATATCTGAGAGTATTCCGATCCTGTGTTCTCCCTCTGATAATCTTTTCCATAAATCTAAATCCTCCTCCGGGGTTTTAGTTGGGTCGTATTTTTCACCAATCTCCCAGAATGTTTTATTATAGCAAACGGAAGGATGAGCAATGACGTTGTGATCTATTTTTAATTCTGAACTTATTCTGTCAGAATATCTGGAGATAGCCATTTCCCTGGTTATCTCGTCATCATTGTCTCCAGATTCTTCTATATAAACGAAATCGGTTGAGAGCACATCGAAATTTTCTATTTTCTCCAATTGTATCTTAACTCTATCCGTATGATAATAATCATCCAAGTTGGTGTTAAATAAATAATCACACCCATCCTCGAAAGCTTTGTCTATGATAAAATTCATGGCGTGAGCATAATTGTCTAAGCTTACCGACCAGAATTTTTTTTCGATGTCATATGGTTCTAAAATAGATTCGTTTGAACCGGAATAGTCAACCTCATAAAAAGTTAACTTATTAAATGACTGGTTTATCATAGATTCGATGGATTTTTTTATCCATCTTTCCTTATAAATGTTCTTTATGTTGCTGTGATATAAAATAACACCTACTTTCATTCGGGTAGATTTAGATTAGAAATTACAAGACCTCCCATCCCTTAGAGTATACGTCGCTTGTGTTTTTATTGATAGCTGGACCGAACCACCTGGAGGGAGCTACTGTTAATTTACTTTCCGATAACCAAGATCCCCACCAGCTATAAGAACTGTTTGCTATGATATGGTATTCGCACTGTGCCATCATATAAAGATCCACGTATGGATTATCTGATGATGAGATTACCATTTCACCTTTTATGTGGTGATGTAGATTTTCTGAACACCACTTCTTATCATCAGAAAAAACGATCACAACGAGATCATCTTCGGTCGAGTCTGATATTAGATTTAATGCCTTAATATAATATGAAATATCGCAAGTTGGATGGTGATCCGGATATAATGTATAATCACCTCTTCTGATATGGAGGGATACTCTTTTTTTATTATTGGGTAATTCGTTTAATATCGAATTTCCTTTCTGAACTATGTCACTCTTGAATGAAAATATTCTTTTAATATCATCCCTTATATGATCAAAGTATTTTTCAGTTTGATAATAACCTACGAAGGTTGATCCATCAGGAACCCTTTCTGTAGATGGGTCATATTGAAAAATGGATTCAGTGTATATGGAATGGACTCTTATTTCCGATGATGGGATAAAATATTCCTCGACATTAAAGCAATCCAATAAATTACACCTTACAGAGGAAAGCCCGCCAGTGTTTAGATCGATCGGCCCTATATTTTGACTTACTGCACAATTTTCTAATGGAAATTTAGCATCGTAGCCCATTCTTCGTCCTATTCCTAAGATGGAAGCAAATTGGAACATTTGGTTTCCCAACCTTCCCATGTATCCTATCCTATCGAATGTAATCATATCTATTTTTATCTAAAAATATGATTTAGTTCCCATTTAAATGGAACTAATTATCGTATTACGTGTAAAAAAATAAAATGGATAATGGAAAAATTAGCTATCATAGTGCCATTTAGAAACAGAGAAGAACATCTCTCCCAATTTATTCCTCATATGGAAAAATTTTTAGATGAGGAGGAGATTGATTTCAGAATAATTATCGTTGAACAGGGAGATAAAAAAGAATTCAATAGAGCTAAGCTTCTGAATATAGGATATGTGGAGTTCCCTAATTTCGATTACTACGCTTTCCATGATGTTGACATGCTTCCTATAGATTCTGATTACAGCTACGTAGAAGGACCAACACATCTAGCTTCAAGAGCAGAACAGTTCGATTATAAGCTTCCTTATGATGGCTACTTCGGAGGGGTTACAGTATTCGATAGGGAAAGCTTCATTAAAATAAATGGATATTCAAATGAGTATTGGGGATGGGGAGCTGAAGATGATGACGTTCTTCTTAGATGCTCAGTTATGGAGATTCCTACTTTTAGAAAGGACTGTAAGTATAGATCGCTATCACACGAGAGAAAGATAGATTCAAATCCATACTGGACCAATGTTAATAGACTAAGAAGATTCCAAGCGAATCCAACTCGTCAAAGCATTATGGAAGACGGTATCACTACATTGAAATACAAAAAGGTAGCTGAGTCTGATATAACTGATCGGACGAAGAAAGTAACCTTTCTTCTCTAATTTCAGATCCCCTTTTTAAGATCTTCTAGTATTCTCGAGACTGTATTTCTTAAATGCTCCAAATTCTTGGATAATATCTCAGGATCATCGTTCTTTAATAGATAATTTATCGTTTCTAGCGATCCTATAGAATATGCAATTTTGCTTTTAAGAAGGATGTTTTCTCTAGACGTCTTGCTCTGTTGTGTGGATGATTTCTCTTTCTCCATTTTAGATTGTTTTACGAGATATATAATCTTGCTAAAAAAAATCTTGCAAAATGAAGCAATTAGATAATCTATTACTTTTCGAATCATTCGTTTCCAATATAAATGAGGCAGAGAAAGGACTAATGCACAGATTGCTTAAAGTACCAAGTGACAAGAAAATAAGCGACGTTTACACTTCCGGTGAAGAGTTGGCTAAAGATCTTTTGGTAGCAGTAAAGAAATCTAAAATGGTTCCTTCTAAAGAAATTAGAAGAAAGACAACATCCATGCTTGCTTTTGCTGGGAATTGGCCAAATGAAGGAAAGAATACTGTAATTGACAAAGCTCTAGATGCTATTAAAGATATAGAGATACCTGGTGTACCTACAAGTAAATAGTGTATTTAATCAATTCAGACTGGATTTAATAGATTCTCTGTATTTAGCTCTGGAGATCTCGTCTCTCTTTTCTACGCTTCTCTTCTTAAATTCTTTCCTTTCGAAAAGTTCTTTAGCAATACCTATTTTGTTGTATTTTGCTTTGTATTTCTTAAGAGCTGCATCGATGCTCATTTTTCCAGAAACTTCTATCTTAATCATTCCTCTTTGGGTTTTCTTTTATTATTTATTCTAACCTTAACAGGATTTTCTATACCGCCCTCTTTTTTAGCGTCATACGATAAAGTTATAGTTGAACCATTCTCTATCTTGCTTTGAACCATTAAGTCCGCTAGAGTGTCTTCTATGTACTTCTGCATGATTCTTTTTAAAGGTCTTGCACCGAATTTAGGATCGAATCCATCCTCACAAATCTTATCCTTAAGGTCGTCAGCGATTTTTATTTTATAACCCAAAGATTCCAATCTAGGAATAACTCTTGACAGTTCAACGTCTAGTATTTTAATTAAATGCTCTCGATCAAGATTTTTAAAGTAGATGATATCATCCAGCCTATTAATAAACTCCGGAGAGAACGTTTTCTGCAATTCCTTTTTTAGAAGCATTTCATTTTCTAAATCTGCTGATTTAGATTTGGTTGATGTTGCGAATCCGACACCAGCACCAAAATCCTGAAGTTTTCTCTGGCCAACATTAGATGTTAATATGATCAGGGTGTTCTTAAAGTTTATTTTTCTACCTAAGCTATCGGTGATATTTCCCTCGTCAAGAATCTGAAGAAGCGAATTAAATATCTCAGGGTGAGCCTTTTCTATCTCATCGAATAAAACTATCGAGTAAGGCTTTCTTCTCACCTTCTCGGTAAGCTGACCCCCTTCATCGTGTCCAACATACCCCGGAGGAGCACCTATTAGTTTAGTTGCATCGAATTTTTCTGAATACTCGCTCATATCAACGCGTATCATCGCGTCTCTATCTCCGAACATATATTCTGCTAGTTCTTTTGCTAGTTGTGTTTTACCGACACCTGTTGGACCTAAGAAAAGAAAAGAGCCGATTGGTTTATTGGGATCTTTTAATCCCATTCGGTTTCTAAGAATAGCTCTGGATACCTTTTCTATAACATGATCCTGACCAATAACTTTCCCTTTAAGATCCAAAGCCATTCCTGCAAGTCTCTCGTTCTCAGATTCTGAAACCTTCTTCAGCGGAATACCTGACATCATAGAAACAACCTCTGCTACTTTCTCACCATCAACTACCTTTCTTTTAGATTTAAGTTTTTCCTCCCAGTTCTTCAGCTCCGTGTCCAGTGAGATCTTTATTTTTCTCTCTTGATCTCTGTATTTAGCAGCACCCTCATAATCCTGTTTTGCTACAGCTTCTTTTTTTGTTTTATGGGTTTGCTCTAGACTCTTTTCCAAAGCTGTTACTGAATCTGGAACTTTAACATCACTGAGCTGGGTTCTACTTCCAGCCTCGTCTAAAGCATCCAATGCTTTGTCCGGAAAGTTTCTATCCGTGATGTATCTCTCGGTTAGCTTCACGCAGTTCACAATAGCATCATCAGTATAAGTTACATTGTGGTGATCCTCGTATTTGGACTTGATGTTATTCAGAATCTCCAAAGTGGTATCTGAGTCTGGTGGATTAACAAGGACCTTCTGAAATCTTCTTTCTAAAGCTCCATCTTTCTCAATGTGCTGTCTGTACTCATTAAGTGTTGTTGCACCTATGCACTGAATTTCACCTCTAGCTAAAGGTGGTTTAAACATATTTGAAGCGTCAAGAGATCCAGATGCACCTCCAGCCCCAACCATCGTATGGATTTCATCGATGAAGATTATAACATTTGTATTAGTCTTAAGCTCTTCCAGGATAGCTTTAATTCTCTCTTCGAACTGCCCTCTATATTTGGTTCCAGCTACTAAAGACCCAAGATCTAGAGTAAGAACTCTTTTATTAAGTAGAGTCCTTGAAACTTTTCTCTGGACTATCTTGAGTGCTAGACCTTCGGCAATTGCAGACTTTCCAACCCCGGGTTCACCAATAAGAACAGGATTATTCTTTTTCCTTCTGGAAAGTATCTGTGAAACCCGCTCGATCTCTTCATCTCTTCCGATGATTGGATCCAGCTGTCCCTTTGCTGCCATTTCGGTAAGATCTCTTGAATATGAATCAAGTACTGGGGTTTTACCTGGGACCTTATTTTTATTAGGTTGGACGTCGTCCATTTCGTCGTCGTAGCTCATATGTTCTGTTTTATCATTTTAGATCTTGACCTCTAAAATATTTCGGAAACAGTTCAATTTACTACAAGTAAAGTGGAATATAATATTGCGTAGGTCCTATCGTGACCCAACCCCACGTGTTTATTGAGGCAGTGTTGCCAGGGGAGGTTCCATTTATCGTGATAGAAGCACCGGTTGGTCCAGTAGCTCCTGCTGGTCCAGTAGGACCTGCAGCCCCTTGGTTAAATATTGCAAATATTATTGGTTGACCATTTGAGAATGAGAATCCTCCGCCAAGGTAGGTGACAGGTATTTCCCAGTAAAAATTAGGCGAGGATCCCGATTGAGTTGGTGTTCCAACTACTGACCATTCTTGGTAATTACCAGATGTTGTGGTGTCTTGAATGTAAAGAGTATTTCCTACGGTAATAAAAGATAGAAATACGTCGACATCAGTGCCATCTAGAGTATTCATACTAACCGAGATAACTGAGGAGCTTGTTTGAGTAGCATTATTCCACATGACAAAAGTGGAACCAGGATCCCCAGATGTAGCCCCGGTGTTAGCAGAATAATCGAAATATGTTGTTGATACCCCCGGATTTCCAGTAGCACCTATAGGACCAGTAGCACCAGTAGCACCTATAGATCCTGTTGCACCGGTTGGTCCAGTAGCTCCTACAGATCCAGTAGCACCAACTGGTCCAGTAGCACCGGTAGCACCAGTTCCTGCAGGACCGGTAATCCCCATATAATAGTCCAGAGCAGACCATGGGGTTTGTCCATCCCCGATCTTAAGTTTGCCAGTGTCTGTTTCATATCCCGGTTCGCCTGACATTAGAACTGGATCGTTATACAACCAGTTTGCTTCGTTGTCTCTTCTCAGAAGTATTCTATAGGGCATTTTTCTCCTTATTTTCTAACTATATATCAACAAAAAAGTCCAATGAAAAATCAATTGGACTTTTTATAAATGTAAAATTAATTTAGTTGATTCTTACTCTCACCAATCCACTGTTATGATAGATTCCTCCCAGAGGAACACCGCCGGTTGCTGCGCTAGGATCATCTGGAAAATTCAGTCCTAAATAACCGTCAAGAATTAAAGTTCCACCCGTAGCACCCACTATGGTCTGGTTACCATAAAAAGTGTTTGGTCCTGTGCCAGCAGCTCCAGTAGGACCCGTGGGACCAACAGACCCAGTAGGACCGGTAACTCCGACACTACCGGTTGCTCCAGTTACACCGGTTTCTCCAGTTGATCCTGTAGCACCGATACTTCCAGTGGCACCAGTTGTACCTACATAGTAATTTAAGGAAGACCAAGTGCTTACTCCGTCACCAATTTTAAATTTACCGGTATCCGTTTCATATCCAGGCTCACCTAAAAGTAGGACTGGATTTTGTGATTCCCAGTTCGTAGAACCGTCTCTTCTAAGTATTATTCGATAAGCCATCTTAGCCTTTTTTTTAGACTATATATCCTATTAATTCTCAGGGAAAGTCTCTTCCCCAGATCCAGAAGGTTCTTCATTAGAAGGTAAGCCAGCATCGATGTTAGATTTATGGCGATCGTTATCAGCTCTTTTTGTTACCCATTTATCTACAGCTGCAATACCGAAAGATCCTAATGTGATAATTAGAAAGCCGTCAAAGATAAATTCGTTGATTAAAAGCTCTTTACCGAGTGCTCCTGTAACTAAATCAACCACCATAGCAGCTACCATGGAAAGGAATGATAAAAATCCAACTACCGATTTTTCGTTGATGTCATTGTTGTCGTTAAATAGATCTCTTAAAAATTTTAGCATGTTTGTTTTGGTTATTTTTAAAGGGGGTTCAGTCCCTTATTCTATATATCTAAGATCCAAAGAAAACTATGCCAGCAAAAGAAACTAGACCAGGTTTACTGTATGTAGTTTACTGTAAATCGGTCTAGTTCTTGGAGGGTAAATCAAAAAATGAATCAGACAGGAATCGAACCTGCTTTCTTCCTTATGATCGGCTGCGTTATCCAACACGCCCCTGATCCATTGTGGTGCAGAGGGAATCGAACCCATCTCGTCAAACTACATACTCCGATCACTTACCATGCTGCTGAACTAGTATCTCGGGCAGTAATATCAAGTCATCATTTGACCCTTTTACACCATTTTATTTAGTAGTCCCTAGGGGAATCGAACCCCTCTTTTTAGGATGAAAACCTAATGTCCTAACCGATAGACGAAGGGACCAAGTTTCGCTTAGTGAGATTTGCTAAGCTAGATTTTAACGGGTTTCTCTTGCTGTTTCGAGAACCATCGTCCGGTGACTCACCGAATTTTTCATTAGTGTCTTACCACATAAAAACCTGTCAAGCTACTGAGAGGCTCTGCTACCTGCCTTTAATCTCAGTTCCAGTATTTTAACCGATTTGGCTCATAATAACACCCATGAGATGATTGCTTTCCAAATCAGCTTTCGGTTACCACCTGGACATTAACCGGAACCTTTTATCGTAGTTCAAACGAATCGAGCATCTCTAACTCGGTGGCGGTCCGTATGGGATTCGAACCCATGACCTCCGCCGTGACAGGGCGGCGTTGTGACCAACTCTACTAACGGACCGTATGAGGTTGAGATCCTCTGTGTTGGTACTTATTACCAGGGATTGGTTATGGCTTCATAGTACTGCCCTTTAGGTATTTCACCTAAACTCTTCTCCTTACGGATACTTTGCCCTGCGTTTCTATTCCTTTCTCAAGGGAACAACACAATATTGTTGATAGTGATGGAGTACCCATCTCGCTCCAATCTTAACTGCTTAATCGTAGTTTTACGAGGCCTCGGCAGAAAGGGTGATGAATTCCGATTCCACTCTGGATTGTCGACATCCGTTGAGTGGGGAAAACCACTATCAATATCATTAAGTTACTCAACCCCTCACGTCCTTTTACTCTTGGGGTTAAAGGTCTTGCGGACCACCATTACGGATTCATTACGCAACTAGGAAGACGCTCAGTTTATGAATCTTGCACCTCTCTGAAGTAACTTTTTTTCAAAGAACTATTTGTAGTCAGGAGAGGAATCGAACCTCTCTACAGGGAGCTACCCGACATCCATGATCTTCCATCGGACTCGAACCGACCTTGTACCAAACCTGACTATTTAAAAACAAAATCAACTCAGATGGATATTTGTTATACTGTCACAACTTTTGCGTTATACTCAGGGTAGCTAATCCGTCTGTATCCAACAGCTTTATGTTGGCTTATAGCTGGCTATTTCAATATAACTCACAACTTTATTTGTTGAGTTTTGTTTTTTGTAGTCAGGACAGGAATCGAACCTATAATCTGAACCTATCTATTACCTTGATTTTTTACCAATAATAGAATTAGTCCACGCTTTAACCATTTCGCCACCTAACTATATAGGGAGGAATTAAGGTGTTACCTCCCTTTCTTTCTATCGTTTGAAGTTTCAATTTTAGGTCAGGAAACCCCCTTCGGTAAAAAACGAGACCGTAGTTTCTGGAAACTTACCAAACCCCCACCATATACACATTTTTAGTTTAACGTCTTAAAAATGCCAACTCACTGGGACGAGCGACAAAACGACGACCTGTTGAATAAAAAGGATTCGAACCTTAATCCTGCGTCCCCTTTCTGCTTGGAAGCATACTCCGTTCTGCTGTGCGCCGTTACACCATATCCAATCGGTAGTTTCGAACCTACCAGCCTCGAGTTAATTACTCTCGAGATTTGTGGCGAAAGAGGGATTCGAACCATTGAAAGGGTTTCATGATATCCTTTCCTCTGCTCCGGTGCTCATGACTGCTTCCGGATCTCCAAGATCTCGCCATATATTTTATATTCTTCCTCTTCTCCAATTTTCTGGAATACCCTCTGAATTTTTAATTTTTTTATTTTCAGTCCCATTAGTTATCCAGATAGTTCCGTATTGTGAGTTTTTTTCTCCCTCATGTTTACCTTTGGCTGAATTTTTTATTTTTAATATCGATTCAGATGAATGATTCTTTCCTTGAAAAGAAGGAATGATTTGACCTGATTCATATAAAAATTTCAATCTTTTAGAAATTTTTTCAGGATTATCTTTCATTGAATTAATCCAATTTTCTGGATTTTCTTTTATTTTTTTATTCGTAGAAATTGCACCAGCCGTTGTGAATTTCTTCATATGCTCCTTGTTTATAAATCCGCCGCCACCGGGTTGTAGATTCATACACATAGGATCGTTAAGCAATTCCTCATTTACTAGCTCAATTTCTCTTTGTCTTAGTAAACTCCTATTTTCAAAGAACTCTAGAATCTCTTTCCTGTGAGCATCTCTACCATGCTTCTTCACAGAATTTTGGATTCTTTTTCCACCCCCCATATAACCATCTTCCAAGTTATCTGTGGAGTGCATCCCAATGTAGTATCGATTATTCTTAAGACATGTAATCTTATAGATATAATGATACCTTCTTTCTTTTCTTGCCATCTCGTAACCTTTATTTAGACTATATATCTAAATAAAGGTACGAAATGGGGGCTGTAGCGGAGGCAGGACTCGAACCTGCGACCTTTGGGTTATGAGCCCAACGAGCTACCAGCTGCTCTACTCCGCGATATATTTTTTAAATAGTGTCAAAGATCGTTGTCTTATTATTATGATTCAAAATTAATATTGTTTCCCGAGAGAAAAAAATTAATTCCGAATTTTTTGCCGAGACCTGGGGGTTCGAACCCCAACCTTCTCCGTGACAGGGAGATATGCACGCCATTACACCACGGCCTCGTTTTATTTGCGGAAAGCAGTGGAATCGAACCACATCCGGTTGCCCGGACATCTCGCTTAGCAGGCGGACACTCTCACCATCGAGCGTTACTTTCCTCTTTTGTACCTCGGGTGGGATTCGAACCCACACTAACTAGATCCTAAATCTAGCGCCTCTGCCAATTGGGCTACCGAGGTATTCTATTTAGTAGGTGCGGAGGGACTTGAACCCTCGTGTGACCAACTACCCTTTCTACATGGTATAAGCATGAGGGGATACACACCTATTTAGTATTCCCGAACGGATTCGAACCGTTACTGTATGGATTTTAAGTCCATTGCCTCTGCCTATTGGGCTACGGGAACTCGTGTTTTATATCAGTGTGTACGATCGGGATCGAACCGACGACCTTCTGAATCACAATCAGACGCTCTAACCAACTGAGCTACGCACACCATGTATTATTTTGTATTGAGATACTCCTCTATTTCTGCTTCGTTTGCCAGCCTTATAGGAACGAATAACGCATACCCGTTATCATCTTCGAAATGATTGCAGTCATCTAATCTGTAGCCGAATTTATATCTCCAATGCTCAAATACCTGTTTCTCAGCAAGCCATCTACCAACATTTGCATTCCTATATTCTCCAAAATAGAATTGACCATCTACTAGTTCATTCTTTGGTATAGCTCCAGCATCTATTAACTTAGGTACGTAGAATTCTTTATATTCTACTGGATCGACTCTGGGAATGTCCGGTACATCCTCTGGCTTTTCGAATTTAGGAAGATTGTTCCAATATTCGAGCACCCTTCTTTTTCTTTCAGCCTTCTCCTCGTCGATCTTTGCTTTAAGTTCATCAATTTTTTCTTCTCTTTCCATAACTTTTACTTTTTAGAATCACTGACAGGATTCGAACCTGTGTGTGAGGTTTTGCAGACCCCCGCCTGAACCGACTCGGCCACAGTGACGTTTTTGATCCTCCGACAGGCATCGAACCTGCAACCTGCTGATTACAAATCAGCTGCTCTACCAATTGAGCTACGAAGGAATGTGCGGAAAGTATAGGATTCGAACCTATGGCACCCTTTCGGGTGCACACGCTTTCCAAGCGTGCTCCATAAACCACTCGGACAACTTTCCTTTCATCAGCGGAGGGGGGAGGTATCGATCCCCATACCCGAAGGTACCACTAGTTTTCAAGACTAGGTCAAGCGCCAGCTTAATTCCCCCTCCTACTAGTTCCAACATGTCAAAGACCGCACAAAATAAAAAAGGTCCCTTAGAATCTAAGGGACCTTTTAAATTTTTATTTAAATCTGATTATTTATCCCTTAGTATAGCACAATTAGTTTCATCACATGTCGATAACGATGTGAGTAAACTTAGGTCTATATGGAATAAATTTTTCATTTGCGTTTTTATATATTCTTTCGAATCTTTAATTTCTATGCAAATTTAGAAAAAAGTTTCGAATAAAAAAATTAAAGTCCATACTTTGATTTAGTTGCATTGAAATTTTGACTAATTTCTACAGTACTTAATCCTTTTGTATAGAAATAGCATGCTCCTATTTTTCCATTCAGATATGGAGAACTAACACCTGCTCCGATATAACCAAGATATAATGGATTAGATTCAGAATAGGTATCTGATCCGTGGGCTGTGCTCGAATACTCTGTTTCATTAATATACACCTTAGTGGTGTTGGAAGTAGAGGTTATTTGGGAAATAAAAGTATAAAGATACCAAACTCCTGTGGTAACCGTAGAAACGGAGTCAGTAACTTTCTGAGTCCCGGTACCATTTGTAACCACCCTTGTCTGGGATCCAGTAGAATATAATCCACCCCAATATCCGTCAAATCCAGAACTTGACGAGAGCTTACCAAATACTGGTTGACCCTGTGTATTTAATGCAGGAGTGGTGTCAAATTTAACCCACACCTGTATGGTTCTTTGCTGAGTGGTTGAAAGTGACAGTGAGGAGTTATGCGGAATACTGATTGTATCATTTGTCCCATCAAAGTCAAAGATTCCTCCATCTGTTGATAACCACGTTGCTCCGTTTATCGTAGCATTATTACCATTGCCAGTTTCGTCTGTCCATGTTCCGCTAGTGTAATTAGATGCGTCTAGTTCCATAAATAAGCTATCACTAACAATGGGGCTAGTTACTGAATATCTTGGTGAAAGAGCATTGTAATTAGATAGAATTTCCGTTGAGGTAAGTGCCCTATTGTAAATACTTACAAATGGAATTTCACCATTTATAAAATCAACAGAACTAGGCGCACTATCCCATCTTCTACCTATTCTAACTCCTAGTCCTGAAGATTGTGGGGTTCCGGTATAATTCAATGTTGATTGGGATGCACCATTTAGATATTGTATGATCTGACTTCCGTTATAGGTAACATCTACACTGTACCAAGATCCAGTTGCTGGGGTAAACCCGCTGGTTGTCCTCCACGCACCATTAAAAAATCCTCCACATATGTTTGCGCTGCTAGGTGAATTGTTTAGCCCAATTGAAAAATTTAAATTAGCCCCATTATAGACATTAGTAACCACAGCAGCAGCCCCGGATGTTGTTGGAAGAGTATTTAGCTTAAACCAACAAGAAACTGTAAAGTTACTAAGGTTACCCAAATCGGGAAGTTCAACGTACTGCAATGACGAGGATGAATAATTAAGTGACCCACTGTTATTAGTTAAATAGGATACTCCATTTATTAAAGTGGCAGTCGATTGGGTATCTGATAGATCCTTCCATCCAGTTCCGCCCTTGGGATATGATGTCGTAAAAGAGGCATCAAGAAGAGCCACCAGACCACTAGTTACTATGCTTGAATAATTATAGTTAACGCAGATCATATCAGACTGTGAATTTATCCAAGTGATAGCCTCGACTGCAGTGGTAATGGTTGGACTCAGATTGATAGAGGTAGCGATATACTTTGCAGTATTGATTAGCTCGGTGTCATTAGCTGGAGAAAATATAGAGGGACCGTTTGATACCTTATTCACATAAATTGTGTATCCGCTAGCTCCCGGAGTGTAACCATTCCAAAAATCAGTTGTACTCGTTGGACCGTAACCAACACTATCACTAATACCTAGGTGCATATTATTTCTGCCAATGGTATTAGAAACGGCAGAAGCGCTATATTTTATTACGTTTGGTGTAGGCACTTTTATCCTATATATTTAGGATAAGAAAGAGTTTTATCGGAGAGAAAAAGTCTTAAGTTCTACTATCTTAGAATCATCGTAAACTAAAACCTTATAGTTTCCTTTCTGAAATCCGTTTATATGTAACTGCTTTGTGTCACCGACTGGAACTCCAGGAACCACTATTTCATCTCCTCTCATTAGCGAAACACTATCAGCATGGTCATATTCCCATTGTATTGAAATAGTGTCGTTAATGGGTTTTAGAGAAGAGCATCCGATTAAGGAGAAAAATAAAACGGGAATCAGCAATCTGAACATATCAATTAATTTAAAAAGAAGACCAGATACTTCGTCCGGGAGATAACCGGATCTGGCCTAATAGTTATAGATATAGTTCTCTCAATATAGTCCTTTGAATATCTCCTAGAAGTATAGGAGCATAGTAACCATTCATCAAAGGTCTCTACTATCACACTCCGTCCAAACCTATTCTACTAATCAAGAGTGTCATAGTTTTTACTGTTTAGCGTTCAGTGCTGTCCTCAGGACTTCTTCACCCTACCCCAAAGTTACGTGGTGGTCTCACTCGGAAGCTGAGTGTATATTGTAGAATTGTCCAGTGTTTCTACAACTTGTGGATTGTATTACGACTAATTAAAGCCCCTTACCCCTTTAATCCATAATGGGGAATCCTTGTTTTTTTTTGTGTAGCCTCCCCCATAGCCTTGAAGCCTTCAAGTCAGGTTCACACACCATAACAGTCGGATATCTCTGTTAATCGTGGGGTCTTTTGTAGTCAGGACAGGATTTGAACCTGTATTCCGTATCAGATAATATCGAGCGTCTCACGTCTTCCGATGTACCCATCGTCGTGCCGATTCTCACGGTTACTCTCAATTTAGCGTATACCATTCCGCCACCTGACTAAAAATAATAGAACGAGAATTTTAACAAGAGTGATTTTTGTATAAACAATTTATTAGATTGTCGTCTTTACCACTTGACTAACTCGGTCGAGACCGAATACAGGATTCGAACCTGTGATTACGATGTAACTCTTATTTTGCTACGTTCTAATTTCCAATACTTTCAAAGAACTTAATCTGTTTTTCTAACTCAGTTTATTAAGTTAGAAAAAAGAGATCCGGATAAATTCCATTCCCGGATCTCTAAAATCTCGATCATTCTGCTAGCGTCCGATCGAAGGTTAGGTTTATGTCTGACAAAACCTCTATTCCTCTGTAAAAACAATCACTCTTTTTGGATAAGTGAACAAACCTCAGGTTTTGTAGAAAACCAGACGAAACTGCTATTTGCTCATAGCTGAGGGAATATTTCCAAATGAAAAAAGCAAAGAAAATTTCAAATCGTAGAAAGCGCTCTACCAGCTGAGCTAACGATCCGTAAGGACCGTATGGGACTCGAACCCATGACCTCTCGGTTAACAGCCGAAGTAACGATTTAGATTGCTATTGCTTTAGTTTTGTTACCAGGAGAAAATTGCAAGGGTGTAACGCTTTCGCGCTTCTGCAGGAATCGAACCTGCGGCCTATTTTGTTTCAGAAAATTGCTCAACCGCTGAGCTAAGAAGTAACCCTTACGTTACTACCTGATAATATCTTAATAATTCAAAGAACTTCCTTTGTAACAGGGCAAAGACGTTTTCCTTGCCCTGTTTATTTTTTATCGTTAGATAACGATTTGTTTCACTTTTTCAAGGTGATAATTCGGATTAAACTCACTTTTAGCGATGTCATCGAACATGCTGTAGCCATACCCGTAGTAGTATCTAACTTTGTCACCAGCTAGTTGTGTTGTTCCATAAGCTGCCAAGTCTACTGAGTAAACATATGGACTACCTACTGACTTCACGTAGCTCATATAAGAGCTATAGCTTGATCCTCGGTTACACTCGTTGTCGGAGAGAATGAAAACTCGGTCATATTTACGTCCGGAGTTTTGTGCCTCTCTCCAAGCTGATGCTAGAGATGTTCCCCCCATGTCTCTTCGCATGTTTTTAGCGATAGAGAACACATCAGAGTTAGCGTTCCAGTTTACATACTCTGCTGAAGATCCGAATCGGATAACATCCGCATTTGTACCCTTTGCGATGGTTGCTGCGATTAGAGCTGCCTTATCCATACAGGTGCTTTTGTAACGTTTGCCAGATCTTGATCCATCTGTCATTGGTGTACCCATAGATCCTGAGAAGTCAACCATTACTAGTGTTCTTCCAGGTAGCATTTCTGCTAGGTTTGGAACTGCAAGTTCGAATCCTTTCAGTAAAGCTTGTGCAACTTTACGTGAATCCGAATCGCTGAACTCTGAGATAGTCACCTCGTGAGCCAAATCCATTTGGTATGGCATGATCTTACCCTTGCGGATCGCTTCACCATTAGAAAGAAGTTTACAAAGGGAATCTATGGTGGTAGACTTTGCATTCGTCTTAAGAATGTTTCGGATGTTTCGAAGAGCAGCTAGGATACCAAGTTTACCTTCAGTAAGTAGAGCATCCCAGTTTTCAGCCTTAGCTTCCTTAAGAATCTTTTCAGCCTCGTCCTTATCGATTTTTCCATCCTTAACGGCTTTAGCAACCTCCTGACCAGCATCAGATTGAGCAACCTCCCACGTATCAGCAGAAACCGAAAGTCCTTTCATGATAGCATCAATTGCAGAGATTCTCTCTCCGTTCACCTCAACCAAAGCTGAAGATTTTTCTGGTCTTGGGTGAACAAGATTGATGACGTCGATCATAGGATTCTTGTACTTTAAAAGTGAGTAAGAATCTAGACTCTCGATTGCAGAGGCAAATCCTTTCTTCATCGAGTTGGTCACCTTGGTCTTGTTCATAGCAGAGAAGCAAGCGATGATTTCTGCCATGTCATCTGGACGGAATACTGTACCTCCTGATTTGGTTTTCTTGTTCCATAGACCGTAGAATCTCTTAGCCCATTCTTGACCAGCACAGTGTGGAGCAAGATATGAAGCTGCAAGGTGGTTAATAGAACGCATACCCTCACCTACGCATCGGGAGTAAACGATACACTGGGCAACAAGATAAGTGTCTTCTTTTGCACACTCATCAACTAGTGTCTTCAACTCACGCATCGTTTCATTCTCCGAACGATAGAACTGATTTTCTAGTTTTAGAGTGTTAAGCATAGTTAACAATCTCAGCCACTTATCCAAGGAATAAGCTGCATGACCCTGACGATTTTTGGTGTCTGGCTTTGGTATTGCAATAGCCTCAACCAACTCAGATTTTGGCTGCATATTAGCTAGCGAGCTTCTGAGATTTTGATTTCTGAACTTAGACATTAGTACAGGTTTTATATAGTTAAACAATAAATTACAAAATAAACCAGAGAAAGTTGACAAAGTGTTTTTTCTTTTACGTGCTCTACCAACTGAGCTATCCCTCCATTTTATTTAATGGTCATTAGTGGAGGGAGTTGGATTCGAACCAACGACACCGTGCTTTCAATGCAATCGAAGTAACTTTATCATTACTACTGGTTTGTTGTGGATACGGGGATCTAACCCGCAGGGACCGCCAATTGGTCAATCCACAAAAAATAAGCTGAAGAAAATTGGAAAGGTATTTTTGGTTGTAAAAACGGGAGTTGAACCCGCATCCTTTTGTTCCTAATACAAACGCTCATCCAATTGAGCTATTTTACGAAGTAACCTTGTCCGTTACTATCAGCTTAATGGTGTTATCAGGAGAAAATTGTAAGGGCATTTTGATATCGACGGGAGTTGAACCCGTTACCGTTTGAGTAAAAGTCAAATGCTCTACCAATGAGCTACGAAGTATCCCTTTACGTTGCTACCTGATAATATCTATAAATCAAAGAACTCTTTCTTTTTTATTGGCGTAAAATTAATTATCCGATTCGGGGATAAAAAATTTAAATCCCTAATTTACGCTTCTTGTAGGGAAGAAAAATATTGGATGATAGATCTAGCATTTCTCTGCTCGTTACTAAGAGCCTCAATCTGAATTCTCTCAAGAGAGATCTTTCTTTGTAATTCGGATTGTGTTTCTTTTGCCTTCTTTAACTCCTCGTCATCGAATGCTGTTTGTAAGAAAGCTGCCTCTCTTGCTTCTGCGTTGCTGTACAGTTTCTTACCGTTAGCATCCTCCGCAGAGTTAATCGTAGATTTAATTGCAGATTCCAATTGATTGATTTCAGTAATCGATTCCTGAAGCTTCTCGTTTAGATCTAGCAAGTCAACCGAATGCTTAGCGATCTTACCTGGAATTATTTCCAGTTTCATAATCATCTCAGAGATTTTCTCTTGATTCATCTTGTTTTGGTTTTAAAAGTTAGTGGGTAGGGCAGGATTCGAACCTGCACGCCCCGAAGGAACCAGATTTACAGTCTGGCGAGCCAACCAATTGCTCAACCTACCCTTTTAAAATTTTGTAGTCCCTGTAGGACTCGAACCTACGACCCTCTGGATGTAAACCAGATGCTCTAACCAACTGAGCTAAGAGACTGACTTAATTTGATACAAAGATAATGCTGTATCACGAGGAAAAAAATTAATCTCCATTATTTTTCCATCTTTTTAGTCTATTATGTTTCCAAGTCTTATACGATCTCCATTTATGATTGGATAAATCTCCATGGTGCCATGTGTGATCATATTCACTGTATGCTGGATAGAGTATGGACGTTAGAATATTTCCATATTCTCTACCATTGTTTGCTTTGTTCAGTCTTGCTCTGTTTCTGTTTTTTGACATAATTATCAGGTTATTTTAGTTAACCTAATAGAAGTCCATTTCTTTTTTCATAATTTTTATTTTTTTTTTGAGTAGCGAATGGGAATTCCGAGATCCCGACCTTCCGGATATGAGCCGGATGCTCTGCCTCTGAGCTAAATCGCTATGGAGCCGGCTCCCGTGATTCAACAGGAGGATCACCCGGCATTTGGAGCAGGTACCCGGAATCGAACCGAGATCTTCTGATTGGAAGTCAGAAGTAATAACCGTTATACGATACCTGCTTATTGCGGACTAGGTAGGTTTCGAACCTACGACCCCATGATTAACAGTCATGTGCTCTAACCAGCTGAGCTACTAGTCCTTATAGTTACCGGGGGCAGAACCAAGCGCTTGGACTTTTACAAACAGACATCCCCGATAAAGATGAATTGTGGCCTCCAACCACTCCCAAACGACCTCCCGGCATCGGTCCAGTAGGCGCCCTGCCCTTAAGTGATCCCGGTGGGACTCGAACCCACGACTCCCGCATTAAAAGTGCGGTGCTCTAAACCAACTGAGCTACGAGATCATTCTCTTGCGACTCTTGTCGCTCTTGTCACTTTCCATGATTTCTATTTATTTTTTAATTATCGGATCAAACCAAGTGCAAATACGGATCAAAAATGAGCCGATTTGAGCTACAAATCGGGGGTCTTGTGATCCGTATTCTTAAGTTGTCACGGGTGGATTTGAACCACCGACCTTCTGAGTATCAGTCAGATGCTCTAACCAACTGAGCTACGTGACAGTTTACGCCAATATGTCAAAGAACCTTTAGTTGTCCCGAGAGGACTCGAACCTCTAACCCGGCGGCCAAAACGCCGTGTGATGCCATTTCACTACAGGACACTGTAGTTGCACGCCGGGGAGGGCTCGAACCCCCGACACCTGGTTTTGGAGACCAGTGCTCTACCAACTGAGCTACCGACGTGTATAAGTGGAGAGTATCGGACTCGAACCGATGACCCCTTGCGTGCAAGGCAAGTGCTCTAGCCAACTGAGCTAACCCCCCATGGTAGGGTAAGCCGGACTCGAACCGACACTATGTCCTCATCCCAAATGAGGCGGCCTACCAATTGGCCAATTACCCTATTTTTATTTCAAAGAACTTTTTAAAGTCCAGTGGTGCGGGGCGGGATCGAACCGCCGACACCGGGATTTTCAGTCCCGTGCTCTACCAACTGAGCTACCGCACCGCAAAAAAAAACTCCGAATCTTGTGGATCCGGAGTTTTTCGTTATGGTGAATTCTTTATTCTTTAACTAATCATATCCGGATTTTTTGCGCTGCCATTATACCACTTAGCAATTCCCACCTGTGCAAAGGGTGCGTTAGCCTGAGGCATAAATGATTTGACGATATTTCCGAATTGTGTTTTCATTTTTCTTTTCGTTCGAGTCTTATATATCAACTCTGTTGTTTAGTTTCGCTAATTTATAAAATTTTTTCTAGAAAAAAAATAATTTATGATTTTTTTTCTAAAATTGGGTTTCCATCCAGGTAAGATCTTTAAGATATCCGCCAGTTTCCGAAGCTTCTTCAAGATCCTCTGAAGAGAATTCAATTTTCGATGAGTTGTCGTGTGCAGAGAAATAATCCTCCTCCATTTCACCATTAATTAATTTTTCTATATCACCCTGTACATCAGTGGACATTTTAGATATAGCCTCAATTGCTTCATCCAAGTTTTCGATGTTCTCAATAGTCTCGGCTTCGCTTGTTAGAGCGGAGCAGACCATACCAAAAGCAAATGTTACCGCTTCTCTCTTATCACTACCAACACCAACAGCTGTAAAATTAAGTTCCCCTTCGGGATTGATTGCGTTAGTTTTAACGCTAAATTTAACCGAGCCTTCTTTTTTCATTCTTTATATTTTTAAATGTTATTCGCTAAAATAAAGATCTGATCCGAGGATAAAAAATATTTTAACAAATTCTGTGGTCCCTACAGGACTTGAACCTGTGACCTTCGGCTTATGAGGCCGCCGCTACTGACCAACTGAGCTAAGGGACCTGGATATTTAATTATAGAGGAATTCGGTATGTTCTTCTCCTTATTCTCTCTATTTCATCTTTTTTAATTATAACGAGATTTTCTACGGACTTCCATTTTTCTTTGTCTCTGTCTCTTTCGTACCCTTTTACTTCCAAATATAGATCATATTCTTCCAAATAGAAATCTGGAAAATAGTAATGTATAGAGCCTTCCCAGAAATACTCGAACGGGTTATGTATTACATTTGTCCAATTTATTTGATTAAAATCTAACCATTTTGCTACTTCCAGCTCCCATTTTCCCTTGAGCTTAAATCCTTTATATTCTAAAATTTTAGTTCTACCTGAAACGTTGTTTGCTGAATATGAATCTGGATTATTTATAACCGCTTTTTTCATAGATTCAGATATTCTAGATCTGGAAATCTCTGAATGGTTTCTGCCTTTGTTTCTATCGGATATTTTCTCCTTTGTTAAATCGCTCATAGCAGGAACATTAGAACCGGTTCTTTTCGCATATTCATATTGATTAGAACCCTTTCTCCCAAACATCGGGTTATTTTCACCTGACTTGTTTCTTTTATCAGGATTCATATTACAGTACAATTCATGGTTTTTTAAACCGTAGATGTTTTTAATCTCTTTACAATACTGGCAATACATAAATTGCTTTTTATTGTTATATATCAAAGAACTTAAAAAAATTGAGTCAGTTGCTCTAACTTATCTTTTTGTACTTCCTGAGAGACTCGAACTCTCACACCTCTCGGCACTAGATCCTAAATCTAGCGTGTCTACCAATTCCGCCAAGGAAGCCTATTATTAAAAGGACTTTTGTTTTTAGTACCCCCGGCGGGAATCGAACCCACATTTTGAGATTAGAAGTCACATGTTCTATCCGTTGAACTACGGAGGCAATTTAAAAGAAGAATATATCTACAAAATTTAAATTATATAGTAATTAGAGTCAAAGATCATAGATATCAGTTATTCTCCGTGTCTGATTGTACTACACAAAGATAATAAAATTCCACGGGAGTAAAAAATTAAAACATACAAGAGAGTAAAAAAAAATCTAGATCCGATTGATATATAGGAATAGAATAACATTCAAAAATAAAAACATAAAAAATGAAAAAAGCAAAACCGGTATTTGAAAGCTTTAGTGCTTTCGTTAAAGCCATGAATGAAGCTATGAATGAAGCTGAATCTACAGGAACACTAGATGCACTTAAAAAACTATTAGGCGGAGGACTTAGATTCGGTAAAGCTGAAAAGGCAAAATTTGATGCAATACTAGATCAGTTAACATCTCTTGGGGTAACTCAGGAACAAATGGATGACGCTAAAAGTGCAGCACAGGATATCAGCGACTATTTTTCCGAAGGCGAAGAGCAGGGGGTTGAACTAGGAACAGATTCTGCTAGAATTGAAGCAGGTAAGAAGGTAATTTATGATTATCTCGTTAACGGAACAGTTAGGATAAAAGGAGAACCTACTGTATCGGATGGAGGTTCCATATATCAAACAGGTAATAGAGCTGATGATTCAGAAACACCGGCTCCTTTAGGTCAGGTTATGGTTAATCTTTTCCTATACAATCTTTATATCCTACAAGAAAACACCGGAAAAGAAAAAGGAAAGGGATATTCAATTAAGAATTTAGCTAATGCTGGAACTAAAGGTAAGAACGATCCGGTAGATAACTTTCTAACAATAGATGAAAAATCTCTAGCTGGAGACATCATACAGGTAGTTCCTTATACAACAGATCACACTAGTAAGGATTCTCCAAACGAATACGGATTCAAAATACCAGTGTGGACTATTGATAAAATTAAAAAAGGCGGAGGTGAAGCATTAGGAAATGAGACCTACGTGGAAGTTATTCCTCCATCGGGTAACGATACGGTTGTTACTGATAAACCTTACAATTCTTCCGGTATTGATTTCTTCGCAGAAAATGCAGTGGAAATCGGAGAAAATGGTATAGCAGCTCTTAATTCTATAATTTCGGAATTTAACTCGATTGATAAGATCGTAGTTAACGGTGGAGCTTCAAGTAAACCAACTTCAAGAGCTGGTGGTAACGAGAAACTAGCACAAGATAGAATGCAAGCTGGTATAAACGCTCTTAATGCTCTTAAGAAATCAAAAGTTGAACAGCTTAAGAATGCTAAGATAGAAGCAGGAGAGGCTAAGGTACAAGATGCAGCTCCGAGCGAGAGCGATCCTAAAAATCAACAGGTTTCTTTCATTATTTCTGGTAAAATCAAAAACGTTTCCGGTACTACAGCGGAGCCTACGATTATTACTACAGTAAATAAGATAAAGGCTGATCAGGTTACATTTAATTTACAGTACTTGAGATTTGCAGTCAACATAGCATAATCTAAAAATCACATAAAAAAACCTAGATCTTAAAGACCTAGGTTTTTTTGTGGGGTTTTTAAAAGAACTAATTTTCTAAGATCCCGTTAGAAGCTCCCATGATAGATTCTCTAGTAATGTTATTATCGACTACGAACCCGTATCGAACGATCCCATTTTCTTTAGTGGCTACAGCGGAGAATTCTACATAGTATTTCTTTAATGCTGTTTCTCCGAAGTATGGACTATTATACAAATGGGCTTTGTATTCAGCGACCAGTCTTTTTGCCTGTTCCTCTTCGTTCTCTAGAAGATTTACCATTCCTCCCTTTTTAGAGCCATAGCATTCTGGATATCCCGCTTCCTCTTGTGATTTTGCTCTAGCAGCAAAATTAATGGTTGTATCTTCAGTCATCCAAGGAAATTGGACTTTCATTTCGATGATTAAAGCTTTTTGGAATTTTTCTAGATTGAATCCCTTTCTAGGATTTGATACTTCCTTTACCTGTGCGTTAGCGATCGTCCCGATTGTTAATGCGATAATTAGAGCTAAGTTTTTCATTTTTTTCTTTTTTTAATTGATTTACATATCAAATGTAGAACCCAAGTACGTGGAAAAAAAATTATTCAGCTAATTTATCGATTATTTTTTTCATCCTCTTTTCACCCACAGTTTCAACCAGGGTTAATTTAGAATATTCCACTCCCCTCTGATTATAGAGTCTTCTTTCTAATATTACTGATGCCTCGTTAAATCCTAAAGTCTTTAGCAGGAAGATACCAACCAGATCGGATTCTATCTCGGCATCTTCCTCGGTTAATTCGGTTTGGTCCAACATCGCGTGCGCTATCTCGTGCGCTTCAATACATAAGAGATGATCCGGGTTTAAATCCCCTATGGCTTCCCCGTCAATAATCATAAAGTTGGTTGACGTGTCCATCACACAAATTGTCTTCATCTCAGACATTTCCTCAACTATTGCTGGGTAGATCGGATTATCCTCATAGATAACAAAAACCATATAGTCCGGATCTATTTTAGATTTATACACAACGAGTCCCGGTTCAACTTCCATTTTGGAAAGATTTTATGATATATACCTAGAAAAGAAAATTCTAAAATGGATAAGGTAATAAGTTTAAGCGCTTTCGGCGATGTTATTAAAAAACCAAACGGGGATAACGGTAGAAGTGAGGAAGAAATGGGCGAAGCTGGTGTTTATGCACACATCTTTAAAATGGCTCTTCAGAACGTAGCACAGACTAAGCTTCTTCATTGGCAGTCTAACTTCTACGGTCAGCACAAAGCTCTAGATGGTCTTTTCGAAGGACTAATTGAGTTAACAGATACCTTAGCTGAAAGCATCATGGGTAAGTATGGTAAACCTGTTTTAAATGATGATCAGTGTTGCTTAAAACTTAAGAATTTTGAAAATCCAGAAAAGGGAGATCTTAGAGATTTCATGGAGCACCTATATAAATGCTACGCTATAGACTGCAAATCTTTACTTAATGTAGAAACCGATCCTGAATTAATCAATATTATCGATGAGATTATTTCTTTGGTTGACCAAACGAAATACTTGGTTTCCTTAAGGTAATTAAAGCTCGTCAGAAAAGACGGTTAGATTGTAAATAACTACCTCGTAGATCCACTCTCTTTCCAGTGAATCCCATTCTTTAGAAACTAAAGCTTTGGTACAAACACCAAATTCTCCAGAAGCGTTTTCCTTGATAGCATTTCTATGAGCCGTTGATAATTTATATCCATCTAGGATGTAGCTCCTCCCAAATTTATTTGTTATGGAGGAGGTTGCCATTTCAACTAACTTTTGCGTGGTGTACTCGTAAGAACTTCTTTTTCTCCAAGAAATCTGCTGCATAACCTCAGCGTTAACCTCTAGATCATATTTAGGAAGTTCGGGAAGTCTTTGCGGGAATCTGCATCCCTTGGGTTCTTTAAAAATTTCAGGTGTACCAAAGTACCTAGTATGACCCATGCTATTTTTAGGAATCTGCGATGTTAAATCGTATAGACAGAAATTCTTAGCAGTTTCCTGTAACACATCTAAAAAATAATCAGCTCTTACAAGTGCAACCGAATCCAAAGCTTTATTTCTGTTTATCTTATTAGATCCGAATGCTACATAAGATTTAAGATCAGATATGTACTGGGTGTTCTGTGAATCCACCAGAACCTCATCAAACTTTTTAATTTGTGATTGTGCAATTCCAGAACTTGAAATCAAAAGGATTAGAATAAGGATTGTCTTTTTCATATTTCAAATATCTGAAAGTATCACGGATAAAAAAAATAAATACAAGCCATTTTAGATATATAGAACATGGATTTTTCTTTTAATAATTTTAGATCACTTCTCGAATCAGAGGAAGAGTTTGTTGACTTTCTTCAGGATCTATCAGAATTTCTAGAGAGAGAAAAGATCTACGGATACGAGAAAGATATACTCTCCATTCTTAAGGGAGATCCTAACTTAGAAGTCATGTCGGATTTAAAGAAAAGTTTCTCAAGATACGACGGGATTAAACCGGAGGATTCAGATATTCTAATGATGGATAGGAAAATGATGATGGAGAGATTTCTTGATTACAAGGGTATCACCGGTTACACTGAGGCTATATTGGATTTATGGGGACAATACAGAAAGGATGGTAAATCAAAGGTGATTGAAATAAAGGATAAGTGCATATTTCATCTTAAGCCAAGTAAGGATACTCTAAGGATCTGGACATGGGACAATCCTAAACTAGCAGGAGTTCCAAGTTTAAAAACAGTAAAATCCCTATATGGAGTGGATAATTTTTTTCAAGTAAACCCTGCTACCTATAGATATTCGGAAAAATAATATCTGCTATAGATATATAGTTCAAATAAATCAAAATAATAAAAAACATGGAAAATAGATTGATGTCATTCAATGAGTTCAATTCCCTTTATGAATCCTATGGGTTTGTTATAGAATCGGAAGCGTTGGACTCTACGGAGCCTGCACTTTTCGATCCTTCTAAGCCGGACGCAAATAAAAAGGAAATTGCAGCTCTATTTGCAACAGCTGGTGCAACAAACGAAGAACCAGCTAACGAGGCAGCAACAGTTGCTGACTTTAAAGCGATAGTGCAAGGTGAGAAAGGTGCTAGAGTGGTTGATGTACAAAAATACTTGGGGATTAGCCCAGCAGATGGTATATTCGGATCTGGTACTTTAGCTAAAGTAAAAGCATTCCAAAAAGCTAACGGTCTAACAGTAGACGGTAAAGTTGGGGTTCAAACTTTAAGAAAAATGCTAGCTCTTAAAGGTAACGTTAAAACCACAGCTGAGCAGGACAAGGTGATCGTAACTAAATTTATAGTTAAGACTGCTTCTCAAGCAAAAGCTGCTGGAATTGATCCTAAGCTTTTAAGTGTTTTCAAAGAGGTACAGGTGGTAAAATACGGTAGCTACACTTATGTTATTTGTATTCCTAAAGCCGATGCTGCTAAGACAGTAAAAGAACTTGATGGTAAAGGACTACTTAAAGCAAACTGGGAATGGGTTAAAAAAGCAGCTACAAGTGCTGGTAAAGCTCTACTTTACACTGCGACTGGAGTTTTTCTTTTAACTGTAGAAACTGCCAAGGCAATCATAGGTGGATTCGCTTCTGCCTGCAAATGGGTGGCTAACGGAGTTATCTCGGTAGTTGGAGCAGTAGTTCAAGGAATGACATCAGTTTGTAGCTGGGCAGCTAAAGGAGCTAAAGCAGCTTACCAAAAGGTTGCTGCATGGACAGACCAAGCATGGAAGAATGTTTGTACCGCTGCAGGAAAGGTTATGAAAGCATCAGTTCAAGCATTTACTGCTTTTCTTGATGGTGTAGCTGCAGCAGCAAAAACAATAGGATACACTTTAACCGGATTGGCAATTACTGCATGGAAGGGTATAAAATCAGTTCTTTCTCCCGCGGTTCAATCAATAGTTGCAGCGGCAAAGACCGGGGCAGAATTTGTTAAGAAAGGTTTAGATTGGATAGGTAAAAACGTTTCAAACGGTGCTAAAGCTTTTGCATCAACAGTTAAAGCCGGATGGGATTACACAGTACAAAATACTAAAGCAGCTTTAGCAGCAGGTGCTAGTATGGTTAAATCAGCAGGTCAAGCAGTAGTTGATACATATAACTCAGCAGCTAAAGCCACCGAAGACTTTTTCAATGATATGTACGACATGGGCAAGTCTTTCTGGGAATCTGAATATACCCAATTCTTTGGAGAAGAGATCATCTTCGAAGATTTAGATTGGGGATACGATTTTGAATAATAACATAAATCCATATAAAAAAACCGAATTCTAGGATTCGGTTTTTTTGTGTTATAGATTTTTTATTTCTCTAAGAAAATCTTTAAATGTAACAAACTGATTGGACTCGTCAGTTTTTTCTATGCTAAGCTCAGTTCCTTTGGGTTTTTCCCAGTTAAATATTTTCATGTTCCATGCTTGCTCAAAAGTGTCAACTGCATTTTTATACGATTCCTGGGTTTCGTCATTAGAATCTCTTGTATATTGCCACCCCATAAATAGTGGATCTGGAGTCTGAAATCCAAAAAATTCAAGTACCTTTTTCTGTGTGGCTATACTTTCTTCAACCTTCCAGTTTTGACCTATTACAACCAAGCCAGCTTGTATTTTAGATACGCTGTTTTCTTCTCCCAGACTGGTGTGCATGTTTTCTATCCAATCCAATCTTTCTATCACTTTCTGATACATTGCATTTACGCTTCCCCATCTTTGTGAGCCGAAGAAAATAACAGCTTGGCTTTCATAGATAGATTTTGATATTTTCCATAGCTCATCGTCCTCGAAATCGTGACTTGCCCAACACCTGAGTTTACCGTTTGGGTTTTTCTCTTTATCTTTTAGGTTGGATTCCTTAGCTCCACAATTGTTTCCATGAACCTCACTAACGCATCCTAAACAGTTCTTAATGTTGAGTTTGGTAGCATCAATAATGTTTACCTTTACTCCCCTCCTCTCTAGATTTTCTGCTAGATTTCTAGCAAGCTGTGAAGACTTCGGACTTTCCCCGAATTTCTCTACATAGGGACTTCGACTAGAGGTAGTTACAAAAGTAACTTTCTTGTGCTCAGAAAGGATCTCTAAGAACCTTCTTGTATCCTCTATTTCTGGACCATATTTAACCTGTATCATGATTTATATATCTTCTCCTTAGTTAGTAAAGGAGTAGAATTTATTGATGATCTGATCGCCACTTTCTTTCTGCTCGTGATCTAAATAAACGAGGATAGTTAATATTATACCCTCTTTAGATTGGGTATACCTATGGTTATTTTCTTTAAGGTAAAGTATGAAAGAGTCGAGATCAACAAGCTTCTCATTTTCCTCATTAAATGATATGTCAATTATTAGGTCGGATCCCTTTTGGTAGGTCGCGGTGAAAGTGCTTAGCCCCATTTTAGAAAGTTATAAAGCTTTGAACTTCTTTTCTTTCCTGACTATATAATAGTTTATCTTGCAACATATCATAAACTTTTATCTCAGCTATGTCATCAAATTGGTGATATGACCATGATCCTCTGATGGCAAGATCATGAAAAAATGTCTCAACATCTCCATTTTTTTTAGTAACCATTATTTTTCTAAACCTTCTTTCTGTTGAATAGTTATATGAACAAACAATGTCACCCCGGTCGGAAGAGTATATCTCAGTTATACAGCCCTGATATTTAGATCCCATATTACTATCAGAAGTCTCCGTGTTCCAAACTGTATCTGGAAATTCATTAGTCATTTCACCTCCGTTTTTTATGAGAAGTTCTGGGAGTTTAGTTGCTATGCTTTCGTATATAAACTCTTCAGCTATCATAAATTTAGGAACGGGTTTTCTGGAAGAAAAATATGCCTCATAGTCTTCTTCCTTTGAGATCTTATAAACGTTTTCAAGAAAATGATCAATCTCCCAGAAAAAATAATGAAATGAGATATTAGCCTCATTATCATTAATAAAGAAAACCCCTCTTTTATTAAGAGCAACACACTCCTCCTGCAGTTCCTTTATTTTCTTAAGAGATTTTGGTCCGAAGATGTCGTCGCTCTCAATGCGTTGGAAATATTTATAACCCAAAGTTTTTGCGTGTGAGACAGCATTATAGAGATTAATCAGAACAGATAACCCATGTCTTTGCATTCCACTTACCACATTGTGTATTACGAAATCCCCTGTGCTTATGTAAAAATCAACCGGTTCAACATTCTCGTATTCTTTTTTAAATAGTTGATTTCTTTTATCATATAGAAAGAAATCGCATAGCGACATCACGTGCTGGGATACTGTTGTGTTTGAAACCAGCAGTATGTCATTATCTAATGTTCTAGCACCTCCCAGTGACAGAATAAGTTTCTGTTCAATTTGAGGATTCCTCACAAAGCAATCGACTATGGTAAGAATCTTCTTTTCCAAGCCGTACATATTTGAAAGGGCAGAGGCGGTCGAAAGATAATTGATTCTTTTCTCGGATCTTGGTTTTTTAGAAAACATCCCATCGTCGGATATCCTATAAGCACCAGCCTCATCAAAGTCACATCTAATTTTACCTGACTTAGATACCATATAGTTAAATACCCAATCTAAGTAAGGCATTTTAGAAAGCCAGTCCGGGGTTTCTATAGCTTCTCTTCTCCACATTCTTCCGAACGTAACCCAATTGTTCTCAGCCATGTCTTCCTGTGTAACCTCTTCCCTGAGCGGATGGTGATGCACCGAATATTCTCCTTTATCATTTACCTGTCGATACCCAGAACAGCTCATAGAAAATTCTGGATTACCCTCTAGGAACATATATTGATCCTTCATTCTTTGTGTGGAGGTGAAAAAATCGTCGCCGTCTATATGTACAATGTACCTTCCAGTAGATAGTGATATCAGAAGTTTAAAATTTTCAAAAGCACCCAGATTGCTCTCACTTTCTATAATTCTCACGTTCTTGAGATGTCCAAAATTTTCTCTAAGTATTTCATTAGTACCGTCGAGAGAATGATCGTCTCTAACCAGTACTTCATATTCAACATCAAGCTCCTGTGACAGTATGGACTGAACGCATTGAACTATGTATTTTTGGAATTTATAGGAGGTTACGATAAAGCTTATTTCCATCTATTTTATTTTTTTTGCTGGTGTTCCTATATAAACTCCTGGTTCATTAATATTGCTAATCACTCCACTATTCAGGCCTACTGTAACGTCATTACATATTTTCAATTTCTCCCGGATACAAGAATTAGTTCCAAAATAAACCCGATTTTCTATCTTCGAATTTCCTGATATTCTGACCCCTGGAGCCGTGGTGAAATAATCTCCTATTATACAATCATGTCCAATTGATGTGTGTAAGTTTAAATGCGCGTGATCACCTATTTTTATATTTGTCGTAAGTATAGTACCGGCACAGATAATACTCCCTTTACCAATCTGTACATCGTCTGCTAGAATCTGAGCTGATGGATGAACATGTGTAAAAAATGACGTTTTTTTCGGTAATTCTGAAACTATTCTTTCTCTTGTCTTTGGATCTCCAACCGCAACAACTACTGAATATAAATCGGGATTAAATGAAGAGAGAGGGAAAACGTTAGGTTCTTTCCGGTAGAATTTATCTTCAACAAAAAATACTGTTTCTAGCTGATCCTGATCGGAAAGACTATAATAAACTTCCCTTCCAAATCCACCAGCTCCTATTATTCCTTTTTTCATTATTATCTTGAGGATTTGTTTATGTCATATGCCGAGATATTTATCCCTATGTGATCACATGTGGTTTCTGTTGTACAGTATGAACTATATTTCTCGGATAACATCTTAGCAAAATCTAGTTCAAATGAAGAATTTGGGATTTCATTTTCTTTTATCCAACCAAACTCGGAGATCTTTTTGGTGTCCCAAACACCAGGTCTAAATCCAAAATATGGCCAATTGATATAATAACACCAAAAGTTTGGATCAGGATTTTTTTTCATAATCTTAGTGTCTAGGAAAAGGTTTTCTTGGATTCCTCTGGATGGATCGAAGTGCCACTTCCAGAAACTACCATCTACTTTTGGTGTGATATCAGGTGGGAATTCTCTAAGTTCCTGGGACACACCAACATAAGCAGTGTCCGGTTTATTCTTCAGAAACTCTATTATCTCAAGTAACGAGAACTCACGGATAAAATTCCAATCGTCCTCAGTATGGAACACGAAATCACATGAGCTCTCAACTTCTTTTTTCCATCTCCTCATTATCTCCATGTGTCTTTTATTACTTGATATTGATTCCTTCTCGAAACGGAAATTGTAAATTCTGGCACCTGGGAAATTCTTTCTTATTGATTTTTCCATTTCCACTCTATCCTCGGATGAGGACGAATCATCGAAATGTAGAAAATAATCGACCAGATTCTTATCCACACAATTTAATGCTAATGATTCTATAGTGGTTCTAAATAGTTCGATTCTTCTGGAAGTTGTTATAGAGATACCAATGGTCTCTCTTGTTTTCTTGGTAAAACTTCCCCATAAGACATTCTTAAAATCTTCATATCTATATGGAAAAAGGTTTAATTCGGGAAGGTATCTTTCCAGATTAGAAAAATGTGATTCCTGTACAGTTGGCCACCCAATAGTTTCTTTTATGTACTCATATTCTAATGGATCATGTTCGTAATCATGAAGCATAATGACGTCACCCTCTTTCATGAACCTAGACAGGATCTTAAACTCTGTTTCCTTGTCACCTCCGTCGCAAAGTATAAGGGTTCTTCCTGATAAAGTTATCGAACTTTTTATTTCACTTAGAGTCTCCAGATTAAAAAAATCACACACTCTAAAAATAACATTATTTAGATCACCTACCGTTCTATATGCTGGATTGTTGTCATATGATATTATCTTACAACTATCTGAAACTTTTTCTGATATCCATTGAGTGAAAACACCAGTAAAGGTTCCTATTTCTATAATCAGATCAAAGTTGCTAAGAATTTCAGAGAACGGTTCTTCCACAAACCGGCTTTGTGCCGATCTTTTATTTCCTATCCAAAAAAATGGGTCCATTATTTTTTATAAATTTCATATTTACTTAAATCCGGATATGGAAGTTCTATATCCTTATTTTTCTTTTTTGTACCGTCCATGTTATAAAACTGGCTCATGAGCAATAACCCTCTTGAAGCCAATTCTGGCATCATGTAGAAATTCCAGCCGAGCATATCAAAGTGATCGTCGTGGTAAGAACACTCCCTCCTGCCACTGTATCTTGCTCTCTTAAACCAATTGTATGCTTCGAAGTTATCCGTTAGTATTGCACCTCCCTTACTCAACTTAAGATGTTTATATGGTCCGGTAAAGGAGATACACATGTGCGTACCTGGTTGGTACATATCTGCAGTAAATCTAAGAGCCGAATCCCAAACATTTGTTGGTTCTAGCTGATATGCACCTCTTAGAGTTTTACCCTCCACTGGCTTAAAAGATACCTTTGCTCCCGCATGGATAATCTCGCAGGGTACAGATGGATATGTTCTAGAGGGTATCTTTATTTCCTTGCCTTTCACTCCCTCAAACATTAAAGCGAGAAACAAAGCATTAGATTGATTGTCAACAGTAACAGCATAGGGAGAACCTGTGTAGTCACACAGAGCCTTTTCAAATTCTTCGGTTACCCGGTAAACACCATTAGCCATAGCACTTTTTTTATTTTAGTGCTATAACAATGTTTTATTCCGTTTAATTTGAGATTTCGTAGAATTTATCTAGAATAACATCCACTCTTTTTTGTATATCCGAATCATCGGTGCTTTCTAGAATTAAATGTGCAAAAGTAGCAATCAGAGAAACTAGTTGCGAATATTGAGGGTACGATGTTGTATACGAATCTTTCTTCTGTAGACCGATGACGTCTATTAAGATATCCTCCAAGTATTTTACCGAAGCTTCAGCATCCCCAGTTAACACCTCTTTGGTTTCCTCATCATCGGTAGAAATCATAGTATCCAGATAATCCTGTAAGTCCGATGAGAGGAGATCTAATTCGCTTCTGGTATTTGTGAGAGATTGTGATATCTGTAATGCGTCGGCTTTAGATACTTTAAGAACAAGCTCACGTGGAACCCTAACGATTGTCTTAGGTCCATCTATAAGCTGAACTTTAACAAAGTCTCCTTCCATACTTAAAACCTGTCCGACTCCTCTGTATGAGTTAACATAGTCACCAACCTCTATTTCTGGTGAATCGTCATTATGAAAATAGGATCCAGGATCTTTCATAAAAGCATCAAGATCGAAATTTTCATATAGTCTAAGGTGTTTCATGTATTAATATGTATCAACTAAAAGGCTCCACTGCGGTTATTCTAAAATAACCTCGATTGTCCACCGTACCAACTTCAAAACCGTTTTCGAATTTGCAGTGATATCCTCCAATCCATAATAGACCAGCTCTTCTATAATCTCCACTCTCTGCATATCTTCTATCAGTACTAGTTAATTCTCTGTCTCTTTCAAAACTAAATTCAGTTCCGAAGATTCTTGATGTGTTCACATAGATCTCGGAATTTTTAGGATCATAAGACAACCAATAATCGTCCTGCTTACCAAGAAATGATTTACCATCAAATTCGGTTTTAGCTATTTCAAACGGGGTTGTAGCAATCTTAACAATGTTATATTGATCCTGTATATTTCTAACCAAACGAAATTCATCTCCCAATAGATAAGTTGGTTTTCCATCTGAATTTTTTATATCAGAAAGGGATTTTTTAAATTTTTCGGTTGGTTCTACAGTTATAGAAAAGGGATATTCCGATCCAAAGTTCTCGTATAGTCTAAGGTGTTTCATTATTCCCCCTTTCTGAACATCTTCTTTGCTTCCTCGTAATCCTCTTGAGAAAGATCCCAGCCTTTCTGAGTTTTAGCGATGTAAGCTTTAGCTTCTTTGTATGCCGGATACTTTACGTTATCAAAAAAGGTTTCAAGATCTTTATAGATCGCTGGACTAATTCCTTTTTTCTCGAAAAGAAAATCGTGATAATCTTTAATGTTTTCCATTTTATGGTTTTTATTTTTTCTATATATCTTTAATCTTTTCTATCATTAGCTCCAAATCGCCAGATCCTTTTATTAGCCGGTGCCACATTCCCTTAGGAATAACAACTTTAGAATCGATTCTTTGTGGTAGTTTATTGTCTAATTGAATTAACCAATCCGTTTCGTGGACCGGGTGGACTATTCTTTCCTCCTCGTCCCAGTGCCATTTCAATTCATCGGAGTGGACATCGGTTCGGAATTTTCTAATAACTTTCTCGTTTAGATCTGAACCGATTGGAGTCTCCTCGTATGGAAGCTCATTTACCATGGTCTGCTAGATTTAATACCCAATAGTTTTCTATACCTAACCACATTGCATGACCACCATTTAGCTTTCCATCTTGGTCCAGGTTCGTGGCATCTCATTCTTTTTCTGAATGATCTGGCTTTTTCTGGATCGTTATTGTTAACTCTCATACCCGGTTCACCGAAACCAAGTTTAATTACATTACCGGATTCATTCTTCGTGTAGACCGCGAATTTTCTAGGTCCTCCTGGGGTTCTAAATGGCTTATTTAAATCAACCTTTCTTCCTCTATATTCAGCCTCGTCAATCTCATCCTCCTCATAAAAAGGAACGTCGAGTAGCACCTCCTCACCTTCATAGATACCGGTCCTACCCGCATCAGTACCAATTAGGAATAGATCATCCTCGTCAAGTTCTACCTCTCCGCTTTCCCAAAGTGATCTGGCCTCGTTTACCAGATCAATCCATGCTTCGGATTCGATTCTATAAACACTCTCCATTAGCGGAATGTTTCTTTCCAGGTGATAACTTAAACCCTCACTTATTTGGTTGTTTTTTTGACCGTACGAGAGCGATTCAAATGTTTTAATATGTTTCATCGTCTAAGAGGATTAGATTCATTTAAGAGCTTTAAAATCAATGATGTTATCAATCTAGGGCTCAACTTTATATATCGAAGCAAATTACGGTTAATTATAATAAAAAAATCATATATAATATAAGGGATAGAGATGTATTCAGCACAGGAATTTTTTTATCCCGGGGAGATGCTATAACTTTGAGAGATTGTTGGCATCGGAATATTAAAAAAAATAAAAGACCATGAGCATGAGACAGTTTAAAATCTCGGATAAGCTTACCCCTAGGATGACTAAGGCGGCTGGGTCTTATTTGGGAGAACTAGAAAAAACTAAATTGATTTCGCCGGAAAGGGAAGTCGAGTTAGCTAGATTGGCCGCTACGGGTGACGAGAACGCTAGAAACGAATTGGTCACGGCTAATCTTAGATTCGTGGTCTCTGTTGCTAAAATGTACGCCAGTAACCCAGAGGATTTCGCAGATGTGGTTGCAGCTGGTAACATGGGACTGATAGAGGCCGCAGAAAAATTTGATCCAACGAGAGGATTCAAATTTATTTCGTTTGCTGTCTGGTACATCAGAAAAGAGATGATCAACTATCTAAACGATAATTCTAGAACTATACGTATTCCGATCAACCAAACTGTCATTCTTAGAGAAATGGTTAAAGTTGGAAACGAAATTGCCATGAGAGAGGGAAGGGAAGCTACCTTTGATGAGTCCTACGAGGAAATGGTTGAAAAGAACGAGAAGTTCAGTAGCGTTAAAAAAGAATCTATTCTGATGTCAACAGAGGCTGATCATAGATTAGCTTCGCTCACAAATCCTTTGACATCGGATTCAGACTCTGGCTCCCTAATAGATATTATCGATTCAGGAGAGGGTCAAAGTGATGCTGGATTAAATGAGGGTGATTTCAAAAAGGTTGTTAGAATCCTATCTAAAGCACTGACTCCAATAGAGAGAGACATAGTTTTCTGGAAACATGGTATTTCAGATACTCCAAATTCACTTGAAGAGGGATTTGGTGAAATAGCCAAGAGATTGGAAAGAACACCAGAAAGCATTAGACAGAAATACAAGAAAGCTCTGAAGAAGATGCAGATATACGGTCGAAGAATTAGTATTCGGGACTATGATATAATGTGATTTGGTTAACTCTTAAAACTCAAATAAATGAATTGGCGATCGGGATTAAGAAGATTTAAAAGATTCGCTTTTATTAAATTCGGTAGATTT
>JACCDP010921732.1_pt1 | contig 61451 bp, 75 predicted proteins | sample 7445841 | NCBI WGS metagenome assembly JACCDP01 (sample SAMN15323441, study PRJNA562643) | freshwater metagenome | isolation source: river surface water | place: USA:Blue River Watershed | collected 2017-08-17 | reverse complement strand
GTCATTGGCTTAAACGCCTCTGACTAGCTTAGTATTCTTCGGCTCGTGTTTTACGCACTCGGTAACGAAATTGACCTGCTTTTTAGATGTCGAATCCTCACGTTGGTTCCACGTTTACGCAACTGCTAGTAAACGCAGTCGACCGACTTGATTTGATGTAAGATTTTGTTGGTTCATCGATTACGAATTTAGTAAACCAACTTTGCTGACATTCTAAGCGCACATCAGTCATTGGATTACACGCCTCGTGCGAAACTTGACTGACTAGCTTTGTATTCTTTGGCTCTTGGTTTACGAACAAAGTAACGAATTCGACTGACTTTTGGATTTTGTTATTCGTTCATCATTTTATGTTAATCTTTATTTTTGTTTACAGTTAGTTTCATTTGATTACGCCTTTGTTTTTTTCCCTGCAACATGAATAATGTAGTCTCAAATCTTTTGAAATGTCTGAAATAAAAATTATTTTTATTGACTTCTCTTGTTCTTTTCCATTATTTCACAAAAAACTGAAAATATTCTGAAGTTTAAGAGGACATGTACAGGGCTACAAACATGATGCAAATATTGTGTGGGAATATATTCCATTGTATCAAGATATCTTGATGCAAAGTAATTGTTAGGCTACGTATTTGCAGAACACTAGAAGCATGAAATATAACTAAAGAAAGAATTTCTCGAAGAGTTTTTTTCAATTTTGGGAAATCTACTCACTTGTTATAAATCAGTAAAGCTCTCTTAAATTGTACCAGTTTTATTTCTAAATATAAATACAATGTTTCAACTTTTCTGTTGGAAATCTTTCAACTAATAGACAACGCGTTTTTTGTATCAGAGCCATTTCTATGTAACTGTAATTTCGTTCTCCTTGTCTGAAAAATACACTGTTGTTTTACTTTCGTTAGTTATAAATATGAGAAACTTTTCCAAATGATAACTGGTAAAATATAAACTTCAGATTGTGTGTATTCCTGTGTCATGAAATGGGCTTCAAAAAACAAACAATAATTTGTAAATATTTCTTCGTTTTCTCATCACTTGCTGGTCATTATCTGGGTTAACTAATACAACATTGTTTGGAAATAAAGTTTTGGTTTGTCCATCAATAAATTAAATCTTCTGTTTTAGTAAAGAAGCGTTTATTCGAAAAAACAAGTCACATATAGAGTTGTAGGTAAAAGTGGTATGATTACTAACAAATAATTTCAAATCAGGGAAACGATTATTAACTCGAATGTCAAGTCATCAAGGAAAAAGAATACATTTGCATATTTTAAAAGAAGAGATAGAGCTCTTAAAAAAAGAAATCGATTTAATAATAGTATTAATTTAACTTTTTGTAGATGGAAAAAAAGTTGAGGTTTTCAATAATTTCATTTTCCTTGTCATAGATCTTTTCTTCAGTTTTTCGCACGTGAAAGACATCTTTTTTTCCAGTGTACGAGTTCTTCGCCGTCAGTTTTATCCAACATAAGATTTTTAAAACATTATCATTATCAGTTAAACGTTTGTAAAGATTATTATACTTACGTTTACGAGAATTCGCGTCCAGCGGAGCGACAGCACTTTGAATCGTTCCCATTTCAGGGGCTATGATTTCAACTTGCAAACTTACTTTTGACTGCATTTCATTTTTTAATGCCTCCTCGGCTTCTTGGAGTGATTTTCGATCATCTATAAAAATGCGAGGTCAGGAGAACAGTTTGACAAAATCTACAAGATCAAACAATTCTAGTAATTGATTACCACTAGAATTAAATAGACGAACGAGAAAAATATATTCGTCGACAGCTTCTTTGAATTTTTCCAACTTCATGTAGATTTGCCCTCGTATTTTAGACACGAGCGAATTTAGTTTACTTTCATTCGTGGTTGCTGCGCTGTTGCAATCGATCAAGGCTTCTTGATATCTTCCCATCTATTTTGAAAACAAAAATGGTGAATACTTAACAAACAAGAAAATGAGTTAGGGTCTAGTAGATACATACTTGTAATAAAGTTGACGAGCGCAACAGGTACGCATAAGGATGAGAATCCCGTGCCAGATACTCTGTGGAAAACTTTAAAGCTTCATCATACCTACCCCTTTTCAGGGCCAACTCTCCTCTGTAAAATGTGATGATACTGTAACCCGTTTGGAACTGATTCTGAATAAAAAACATGTAATTATAAATCATATTACTTGAACTTTAAATAATTAATGCAAATATTTAAAAAACCTTCAGTGCCGTTACATCAAGTTCCATCGCCGTAATCAAGTGATGAACATTTTCACGTTTCCAAGTAGCCAACATGTCGCCAATATCGTTGTTCATTAAAAAGAAGGTGCAGTACTATATGGCTGAAAGTATTCTGAGATTGAAGGGAGAATATTCAAAATATTCAGAAAAAAGACTGAAAAGCTAGAGCATTGAGAAGAACGGAGATGCATTAATATTATTTTCATTCGACAGACATGAACATTTCAGTGAATGCCAGATTACCTGTTGGCCGTCGATTATTTGTAAAGTAGACTTCATTTTTAGAACAATTATATTCAGTTTGGAAAGGTTTGTTCTAGCGTTGATCATCGATTGATTCGAGGACGATTCATTTCCCAAGCTAATGGAACAAATTCCAGAAATAATGTGTGCCATGATATTTCTGGGATTATCCAGGAGATTCCCTATGGCGTCTGACAGTGCTTCTTGATATTTCCTAATTTCATTCGGGCAAATGATCGTTGATGGTAGATAAATCCCATTTGTTTTTCGGTATTTTTATCAAGATTCAAGAGACAATGTTCTATAGCTTGGGAGTAATTTTGTTCTGCCAAAGAGTAATTCCCATTATGATAATGATTGTCCCCGATATCTCGATATTTGCAAACGAAACGACTAGAAAAGACGATAATATTTAAAATAGTGCAATTGGAAACTATTAAACGACAAATTTTTGTTAACTTACGTGTGTGTAGTATGAAACATTATAGACGATGAATTCGTGTAGCTTTAATAGGGGTAGCCAACGCTAGTGCTCCTCAACTTTAATCAGACAAGGACAGCGTCCAATTGAGAAATGAAAGCATTCCCCTCAGGGAGGCCCTTTTTATATGGTGGTTTTCGGAGAGTATACCCTTGGGAACCAACGTTTGTGTGCGTTCAGCTAGAATACGTTGATCGACACTGAAAATTATATCATATGTATAACAATTTCGAATAAATGAATACACGGACAGGAAAGAATGAAAGACGCGCATTTATGCATATAAACAGCACGTTACATTCTTAGTTGGCATCGGAATACTTGAATGTAAATTTTACGTCCCAGTTGTTTTGCAACGCCAATAGAGTCTATTCCGATTCAATTTCAACCGTGTTTAGTTGCCGGCAATTGACCACAGCAATTTTTTTGAGATAGTTCGATTCGCCAAATGAAGGGCACCAGTGGCAGTGTTCTTGGACAACGACCGCAGTCCTGTGTTGGAAACTATACAATGTGAAACGATCAAAGCCATGCAGTTTAAAGAGAAATTTACAGAGTTTACATTGATGATCCTGATGTGGATCAAGTAAAACTAATTCATACTCGAGCAATGGGCAGCACGTTCCCAGCATCTTCAAGGACTCGTTGTCGGCAGTTGAGTCTGATAGATCCAATATCTTTAATTGTGGAAAACGAGAAAAGATTTTTTGACTCTATTATTCAGCGTTGTATGCATTTGGAAGCCAGTACCCGACAGAAAGGGAAATCATGCAATGCTTAACTTGAGATGAAATATTTACTCGGCTCTACAAGAATACGAAAAGGCCTACTATTATTACAGGAAATCTTTCAAGCTGGTCCAAGATCGCGGTAGACTTTTGCAAACATCGATCCATTCATTCAGAGATTTTGTAATTATTTTCTTCCATAGTAACTTTCAAACTAATGTTGGATAACAACACGTACAAATTTCTTAAATGCAACTCGTTATTATTTAGATGACGACCGTTCTGACGAGAAAAGGAGCTGAAACGTGCGTACGACGAGGGCAGCAAACGATTCGTTTTGAAAGAATATTTTCAACACAAAATATTTTACATGCTAGAAATGTCCTTTTTAATTGAATACTTGGATTCCTTTCTTCATTAGACTGTCTAATAATTGATCATGTACAAGGAATAAAAAGCTTTTCATTAACAAAACCAATTAAAAAATGAACCAACTTGGACAACCCTAAAAAGAAGTTAAAATTTAGCATAATTAGGACGAATAGAAATTAAAGTGAAACATGAATGAGTTTGTAAATTCTTGGAGAAATTCATACTGTATTTTGCTTCGGCTGGATTACATTAAAACATTTTAGGAAATTGACAAATGATTGTTTGCGGCGCTAGGCAGCTCTTTTCCGGTGAGAAAGAGGACGCAGACTTTCAAGGCGAGCGGGATCTAAATTTTTATTTAATCAGATTTCATGATTATTAAAGCTTTGGGTAGAAATGAAATTTCTTGCCTGGCTCCAAACGTTTCCGTTTCCAAAGCGATGGCTTGCCACTCTGCAAGGGGGACAAATCCCCATCAATGGCTGGAACGTGTTCTTCTTTTATTGGAAGAGATTCCGTTTCTCGAAGTAAAGCCGTTTCCGCTTCTTGCAACAATTTGCAGTTGTCTGTGTACTCGCAAAACATAGTTTTTTCAAAAAGATATGAACAAAAAATAACCCCTGTCACTCGACTCATTACCACTACTGTTGTTTGCAAGGACGACCGATTTAAATTCACCGACTGCAGCTTGGAAATTGTTCATTTGCATAAAGATCTTTCCGCGCAATTTAGACACTTTATGCATATCATTGGACGTTATTGAATTTGCCGATTCACAGTCCGAAAGAGCTTCTTCGTATTTACCGAGCTGTTGATTGAACAAGAAAGTTTCAGAAATTTAACTTGAACTCCTGTTTTTGAAATTGAGTGTAGTAAAAAGGGACCTTTCTATAAGTTTCCGCCCGAGATAAATACAAATTTCGATTACGTTCAAGTCGAACCAGATCGGAGAATATTTTTAAGGCTGCTTCGTAATTTCCCTCATTGAAAGCCATAGAGGCTTCTTGAAATTTTACGGTATTTTCACTTTTTTCGTATTGTGACTACGGAAATTAGAGAATAAATGAAAATAAAAAGAAGAAAATAGTTGACGAATATCGGACTAATAGAGTTACGTACTTCGAGAAAACGTACATTGTCCTCAACCGCTGCAATCAATTCAGAAACCATTTCCTTTTTGCCAGAATCCAGTAGGTTGGCTGAATTGGTTACCTTGTCAGCGTCCAGGTAATGTTTTCTCGCCATCCGGACATGTCTTTGGAATGGAGAGTATTGCAAATATTCGGAAAACAGGGAAGCGAGCTAAAGGAGAACGAAGAACAGATATAAGAATGTTAACTCTAAATGCAAGGCAAACACAAAATATTAGGCCCTACCTGAATTCCGTGACATCCCTGTAGGGACAATTTAATTTCTCCTACAACTGATTTAAGCTCATAAATGTATTTGAGCGATTTATGCATGGAATCGGAGGAAGATGAATTATCATTAAGAAACATGAAAGCAATTCCTGCGTAAAGGTGGCCAAGTATATCTTTTGGATTCACGCGAATCATTTCTTTGGCATCCACCAGTGTTTCTCGATACTTTCTTGATTTTATGTAGGCAACGGCACGATGCTGGTAAACGAACCCGATTTCTTTCCTGGATTCAGCATCACGAATCAGCAATCGGCTACACTCTATTGCTTGGGAATAACTTTGGATTGCCAACGCCAAATCGCCGTGCTTGTAGTGGGAATTGCCAATTTCAATATTCTTCGAAACATTAAATCTGGAGAACAGCCAGTTTACATTCGGTTAGTAAAAGTGGAGTCACTAAAGTATATGCAAACAATGAAGAAATCAACAGAAAACCATACCTATAGTCGATATGAAACTTTTCAACCGTATCTTGTCCTTTCTGATTCTCCATGATAACTCCTTCTTCACCAACGGCTGGCTTACGAATGAAAGCAGTACGGGTGTTGTCGATGGGTTATATACGAGCGTTCCTAGCCAGACTGTTTGGAAATGAACGTGGACTAGGCGTTTTATCGCAATGCAGAATCATTTCACTATAGCTTTAATTAAAGATTTAACCAAAACTTCAATAACTAAATGGAATTGAAGCTTTACTTTAGTGAATTGTAGGACGCATTGAACCAAAATCAGCGGCCGCTTACATCACGATTTCCATTAACGATTTTGTGGCCCAGCATTGAAGCCATGATGCCAGTGTTCAAAATCTGCAATTTGGTTTCAGAGAACCGTTCTTCGTAGACAAGAAAAGACATATATTCGACGAAAACATTTAAAATCCCAACAAGTCTTTCCCGTTGATGGATGCAAGGATCGACGTTGAATCGTCGTGCGACTACCACCCCATATAAAAAGGGAGCACAAATCGTTATATGCTCACTTCAGAGCAACGCGAGCTAGAGAACAGACTTAAGCCACAAGGTAATTGTTTGTTTTTTTTCAAAACCTTTTACATTTTCGTATTCTTGATGTATTGTAGTGTATTAATTTTGAAACGTAAATTTCTTAGATCAATATTGACTCGAAAGCTCAACGAAAGCTCAAAGCTCATGGGTTCCAGAGGAGTGGCATCAGGTACAGAAGGAGGGCATGGCATGGCATGCTGATTTCGAGTTGAAAGGGTCTATACCCAAACCTAATTTACTCGACGCGAAAAGAGAATTTGGTTGTAGACGTTGAAATTTCAAATTTCAATGAAGAATAAAATGTTCATTCAGAACTTTTCAATTTATGCAATACAGAATTGTTCACTTCGATGTTGACGAATTTTTTGTTTTTGGTTTATTTGACGGAATCGAATTTTTGCAAGAATAATCTATTTTGATGGCTCTTTTAGTTAAAAAAAATTTAAACAGCATAGACAACATATAGGCTAAGAATTGTTACCGTTGCGCATTTGGCCGTCGGGCGACCCCTCGGCTCTCGCCTCGGGCTTTCGCGCCCTGGCCAAAGCGCAACGGGACTATTCGATTCTACTCTCTGCCTACGATGGTGAGTGAAGGGAAGGAAGTTTGAGCAGGTAAACCTCCATTGGTGTCTCCCCAGGCGAAAGACGCCTGGGGCCCCTGACACCAACGCTAAATGATGAGCAGGCAGGCGTCTCCATCCCGATAGCGATTTGCGGATGAAATTGTATCGCCGATACCGATTCGATAAAAAATAATTTTTCTAGCGGCGCTACCCAGTGTTGGCAAGATGAATTGAGTTTGAGATTTAGATCTAAAATCATATTGTTTGAAGTAATTTGATCTAAATACGAACCAAGATCAGATCCGATCTCGAACTTTTACCCGATTTAAATCGCATACACTGTTAAAAAAGGCTTCGCTTTCCGGTTGCTAAAACCTCCGATTTCCGGCTAAATCAATCCACCGGTTTTGGACCGTGGTGTTAGTATTTGAAAGCGTGTGCTGAAACCATCGGTTTCCGAAACATAAACCTGCGATTTTGGTGAGCTAAAAACCTCAGAAAAAGGTTTGTATTCAGCAGACGGTTTGATATCGCTCCACACGTGAGCCCCAACTATACCCTACCGAAAGTAAAAAAGACAAACCGAGACAAACTTGAAGGTGAAATTTAATTGTATTTCTTAGCATATTTAATTTCCACAAGTTTGCAATCTGAAAAAAATTTATATAATCATTTCTGTTAACAATTGTTCACCTAAATGAGCAAAGTAAAAAACTTGAGGGACACACTGAGAATAAATAAGTTATTAACATACTTTACTGATGTTTAAATTGTCGATAAAACATAAATGCTACCTAGCTGTGCTGACACACATGCTCGTGCTGATTGCCCCATTCTTCTCAGGGACCAGTGATCTTTATGTTGTGGTCTAAGATATTCAAAAAATCTCCATGAGAGTATAGGGCTGAACTATAACTTGTAACTAAAAACATTAGTGAACATGGAAATTTGCAAATATTAAGTAAGGACACTAACTTTTCTGTAACTATATACGAATCGTTTTAATGCCTCAAACTTATACATCTTTTTACTGGAATCAAACAATAGAAAGAAAAACTTACGCTAGTAGTTGATATGATGACAGCTGGCGAATTGTGAAACGTTTGTTCTTTTGTGGAATCAGATTTCACCGTTTACACAAAACGGTTTTTCAGTTTTGACGGGACTTGGAAAAAAGTAGATCAAAAGTGCCTTGTTGCCAAACCAAAACAAATATTCCCAAATGAACCATCAGAAAGCGTAGTCCTTAATCTGTCGACTCTGTGTAACTTCTAGTAAGTAATCATTTTTCGATACCTAGTCTTACATTTCGGCAATGATCGACATCAGTTTCCGTATCATGGCTTTGATTACAGAAGGCATAATACGAAATCAGAAGGATGCCCTCGTTTTTCGGTGGTAGAAACCTCTCGGAAAACGTAACCATTTTTAACAGTGTAAATCAGATCACACCAAAATCGATTTAAATTGCGATTTAGATTCTATTAAAGATCAGATCATTTGGCATATGCCTTACAATTTTTCATGAATGTTACGAAGCAACAAATACGCAAGCATTTTGTCAGACAAGTTGTTTCGTCTGATTAAACTATAGTACAATAGCAGAGCAGCTAAAAAGTCTTTCGACTGGTGCGTTCGAACGTAACGACGTACACAATCTAAATCCGAAATAATTGTTAGTGTATAAATAAGTGTCGTTTCAGTACTTGTCTAGTGTCTCACGTACTTACATACTAAGTGTACCCCAGTACTTGCTTAACTACATGGTGTATTTACATTGTAAGTACTCATTGAATAAAGTCCCTTTTTCCATAAAATATTTATAATTTTCTAATAAAATAGAGAGCATGTGAATAATGTTGAAGTCATGTAATGTATTTGATGGGTCCACATTAAAATAAACCATAAACAATAACAAGCAACAAGTGGCATAAGGTTGGCTTTATGTACATATCAACATATCTGATAAAGTACCAACGATGACACATTCGTATTAATGATTAGACAATTAGTCAAGAGAACCAAACGGTGAAACAGAACGAGAATGCCCAGATTGAGGTAGATGGATGTACACATCGAACATTGAAGGTTTTAGAAGAGCTCAATGACAAACTAATAAACTACAATGGATCCCAAGCAAGTGCCATGTATGATCTGCTTGCAGGTTCAGCCGTTCAGGGGTCGTCACGTGAATATTTTGAGTAGCAAGTTGAAAGTTCAAATGTAGTACCCTCTTTTGGCTGATAATTATATAAATAATAAAGTGTAGAATTGCATTGGGATGCAGTGTTAAATATATGTAGTTTACCAGCAAGAATATTGAAGGCCAACGTAACTGACAGTTGTTAAAAGTCAAAACATCAGTAGAAGAGAGAAGATTAACTTTCAGAGCAAGCCTGAATAATAGAGAAGTCATTTACTGATAAACTATATATGTACGAACACTATAAACCTAACTCACCTTTGGTTCATGCTGGAACAATCTCTTTTATTAACAATGGTCACTGACAGGCCAAAGAAACCTGAAAGAACAATAGTTCAAATAAACTTACCAATCTCTAATGCTCAATGGGAAGATTCACTGCTGCGGTAACGGTACTTGATGGCTCTTCGTTTTTCACGTCAAATTTTCACGTCAAACAGAGCCGTAAACTAGACAATGAGCGAGCTCATGTTCGTTTTCTTTTTGCGGAATTATCACTGGTAAGACTGATATATTTTCTCTTCAGCGATGACGAGAAGGTAATTGTGCACTATTTTTAGTATAGTAAGTGCCTTTAGTGTAACAAAATCAAATTGCAATAAACACGTCCTCTAGCTACTAAAGCTTCAGCTACTGCAGCTAAAAGATCAAGAATAGTTTCCCCAGTTCCTCACCTAGTCCTACAGCTGAAATTGACTCGAACTAAAACCTAGCAAACGTAGCAGGTTTGCCTTCTTCCTCTATGGTTGAAGATTCTTACGAGTCACATACTCAGTTGCAACGAGGTAATCAATTTCTGCTTTCTTTTTGAAATATGAACTTGTTACACATAATCTTTGTAGTACATCGAGTTGATTTAAATTTTAGAGTCTCCAGGTGATGGTGATTTGTAAACTAACTTGGAAAGTCCCAACGATAACCCTGAAGAAAATCAACCATCCACTACTGAGTCTAGCTCTAATCAAACTCTAACCAGCTCTAACCTGAAGGACTTAAAGTTTGGTGCGCTAGATGTCTTTGTTTCCTAGCTTTCCTAGACTTGGAGCCCAGCATCTTTAATAGGGCTTTAGTTTTTTGGAGTTGCACTCCAAACTACGTAACTATTATTAACCAAATTTTGTCAATAATTCTGAACTTCTCTAATAAATTACGTCGACTTATTTTCCCATTTAAATAGACTTTAGTTTTGAATTATGAGTGAGACCTGGGCAAAATTAGCCTACATTGTGGTTAAGAGGACTACATTATGCCCGTAGTAACAAATAGAATTTTGGACAAATTCAAATAGACGTGTAACGTGAGTCTTTACTCGTCTTCAAATCAAATAAATAATAAACAGAACTAGTTTTTTAAAACTGATCTGAGATACCTTTATAACTATTGTTTTAATATAAGAATGATGCAGGCCTTACTGGATTCATTTCTGACTACGTGGTAATAGAAATGAAAAAAGGTTTCAAACATTTTTGACACTTTTATTAGAACCTGGTCCAATGCAGTAGCGCTATTCAAAAGTACATTGTATAATGTTCTTTATATGGGGAGGCATGGAAATTTTGATATGAAAGGGAGAAATACAAGCCCAATTTTCTGAATCACACACGTTTTCTTTCAGCAATACAATATAATCACAAAGCTATGAAAACGGCAAACTATTTCTCACTAATAGGGTTCAATTTTGTCCGTTTTTTCGGTGGAGCCGTGCGCTTTTCGCTGCGTGTCATTTGACCGCTATTTTTTTCACCCATGTGGGATTGATGCGAGCCATGTGACAGTTGTTGGTGAACATTTTCCTTTTTCAAGCAGTGTGTCGCCTTGGGCATTGTTTTTCCAGCATGTTCTATAAACATGAAAATGTATCAAGGTTAGATCCTTATTTGGCCCCACATAAGCGTTTGATATACCCTTGTCGACCATTTGGAAAAACAAAGACTCGAATTGCTGCACGGCCTCTTTAAACTTTTGCATTTCCATCATATAGATTTGTCCCCGCAATTTGTACACGGCCCAGTCTTGATTGCCGGGTAGGGTGCTCGCCGTGTTGCAGTCGTTCACAGCTTCTTCCAATCTGCCCATCTACATGTGGTCCATGAAAATATTGTCAATAAACAAACTCTGATCAGCGTTGAAAAAAGATTAGCAGTCTATGACCTGCATCAGAGTTTCGGAGCGACCCAGATAGTAGTCACGAATGGCTACCGCTTCAGTGAGTGACGAAAATAGTTCGAGGGCCTTTTCATAGTTTCGATTCCGCAGGGCCACGTTTGCCTCGTAAAACGTCACAAATCTCTTTGCCATTTCTAGGTTTTGCTGAAACATCGAGACGTACACAACATTACAAGGCAGTTTTTCTCGACATTGAGGACGATTGGACAAGTTACCTGAAGTTCTTGTAGGCAATGGTCGGCGACTGGAGCCAGTTGATAGACATTGTTGTACTTTAATAATGTTGTCTGAATACCGAGTGCCCTTTCTTTCGATAGAATGCAAAAGTATGAGCATGCCAATTGAAAAGCGACATTGAACGGAGAATACTCTAGAAACTCGCGACACAAACTCGAAAGCTAGAGGGGTTTTCAATCAGTCAAAGAAACGTAGTTGCTCTATAGACATTGAACATCCTATACCTGAGCGTGATCGTGCTGCTTGGCTTGTAACGCCAATTTGATATTCTCGACGACGAGCGAAAGTTGAGCAAAGTAACTGGACGATTTCTGCATCGATGCAGTCGATGCATCGCCATCGCCCGTGTACCTAGAGCACACTGCGGCAATAATGTGTCCCGAGATATCCTTTGGATTCAACCGAATCTTTTCCTTTGCGTCTTCGTGAGCTTCTCGATATTTTCCAATTCTTAGCAGCGAATTAGCCCTTTTCTGAAGAAATAATCCAATATCCTTCTGGCACCTTTCACCATGACCGAGTACACTACACTGCAGAGCCTGCGTATAACTATCGATGGCTAAATTATAGTTTCCATAATTGTAATGGATGTCACCGATAGTCACGTTTCGGCTCGCAAGATCACTGCAGCTACAAAAGAGACATTTTTCGTTTAAAGTCAATTCAAGGATTGGCTGAAACATATCACTGGACTTACTTGCAGGTCAATCGTTTATGTTGTTCGGCATCTCGCACAGAATCACTGTTGGACATTTTCGCTTTGGTGATGATGCTGGGTGTTTGGACCTCTCGCCGCTACGACAGTCGACACTGGAATGAGCCAAAGACTGGCCACTCAAGCCCCTCTTAACATGTTGACTTTTCGATGTAATATACGTTATGGTGACGAAAGGCTATTGAAATCGTTTAGGCATCGTTTCGCGCTTTCGCGATCGTCTCCCCTATACTATATATGTACGCAACAACCTACGGGTCTCAAAGTCAGTTTGAATCGAGCAGTCGTACGGCTAATAGGGCGTATTCGTCAAATCGAAACAAGCATGCCACAACGAAAGCAACCAGAAACTCTCGCCAAGTTGTGTGCCAAACTGATATTCACCAAGATTGACCTGTTTCGCCTCGTCAGCAAAACTGAGCCCGACTGGAGCATTCAATGTTTACGTGAGTATATCCACAACATCAGAAATCATCTGGAATCTGGAAATAAATCTAAAATGTTTGTAGCTAGCGGATTATTGGAAGAATGGACTGCTACCCTTTTCAAAGAGAAACGATTGACGCTAGAAAACGCAGACACTCTCCTGACTGGCAGGATCAAGGTCCTCAATCTTTCGAGACTAGACGGCCCACTCACTGAGGAAGATGTTCAAGTGCTTCGAGTCGCTTCGGAAAGATGCCCCGTAAATTAACGGATTCAAAATTCCTTTTTTTTCCTTTTTAGTGCCCTAACTAATAGAGACTAGCAAGACAGTAAAACCAAACAGAAGATGTTGTAACTTTCAGAGAAACTAAGAAATCCAGGGATGCGTCCCTGTGATTGTCTGCGCCAAACGTTTGGGGCCAAGTAGAGGGGTCGAAAAGTCCCAGATGAAATGCATCATTGTTTTACTTAAGATATCATATACCACAGACACTGTCGAGGACTGAAAATTTCGGTGTAGTGCTACTCGCGACTCTGGAGCAGTGCATACATCTTCTTACGTACGAATGATGAAGGTACAACTCGCCGTCATCGTAGATCTAATCAGGACATGGTTAACTTGACGAATTTCCATCCGTTGCGAAGCTCATATATTCACTTGCTCTAACTGAATTCATTTCTGACAACGTGATAGAAATGAAAGACAGGTAAACAGTTCTTTATTATATGGGGAGGTATGAAACTTTTAAAAGACATGGAATGATGACAAATGCAAGCCCAAATTTCTAGATTACACGTTTTTTTAGAATAATCACAGTCCGTTTTTATTTCACCATTGTGGGATTGTTTCGAGACAAATGAGAGTTGTGGGTGAACATCTTCCCTTTTCAAGTTTGCGTCGACTTGCGCATTGATGATTCTCTGGCATCATACAGCAATATTGCATGTTCTAAACGTGAAGATTCATCAAAGCTCTATCCACATTCGGAACAATATAAACGTTTAAAATACCCATGTCGTCCATTTGGAGAATCAAAGATTCAAATTGTTCAGCCGCCTCTTTAAACTTTTTCATTTTCATAAAGATTTGTCCCCGCAATTTGAACACCACCCAGTCTTGATTGCCGCGCAGGGTGCTCGCCGAGTTGCAGTCGTTTAGAGCTTCTTCCAATCTGCCCATCTACATGTGGGGTATATTTCAAAATTGCCACTAAAAAACCCGTGAGTATGACAAAAGATTTCATCAGTCTAGAACCTGCATCAGAGTTTTAGAGCGACCCAGATAGTAGTCACGAACGGCTACCGCTTCAGTGAGTGACGAAAACAGTTCAAGAGCCTTTTCATAGTTTCCATGCCGCAGGGCCACGTCTGCATCGTAAAACGTTACAAATCTCTTTGCCAATCCTAGGTTGTTCTGAAACATTGAGACGTGCACAACATTACACGATGGCATTTCCTCTCTATACATTTAGTTAAATTGGCAAAACTACCTGAAATTCTTGCAGGCAACCGTCGGCTACTGGAACTAGTTGATAGATATTGTTGTACTTTTTCAACGTTCTCTGAATATCGAGTGCTCTATTTTTCAATAGAATGCAAAAATATGACCTTGCCAATTGAAAAGCGACATTGAACGGAGAGTACTCTAGAAACTCGTCACACAAACTCAAAAGCTAAAGGGGTTTTCATTTAGTCAAAGAAAATATGGTTAATCTATGCAAGTCTTACCTGAGCGTGATCGTGCTGCTTGGCTTGTAACGCCAATTTGATATTCTCGACGACGAGACAAAGTTGAGACAAATAACTGGACGATTTCTGCAGAAATTCCGTCGATGAATCGACATCGTCCATGTACCTAGAGCACACTGCAGCAATAATGTGTCCCGAGATATCCTTTGGATTCAACTGAATCTTTTCCCCCGCGTCTTCGAGAGCTTCTCTGTGTCTTCCAACTCTTAGCAGTGAATTAGCCCGTTTCTGAAGAAATAAGCCAATATCCTTGTGGCAACGTTCACCAGGGCAGAGTACACTAATCTGCAGAGCCTGTGTGTAGCTATTGATCGCTAAATTAAAGTTTCCATAATTGTGGTGAATGTCTCCGATAACCACGTTTCGGGTCGCAAGATCACTGCAGTCATGAATGAGACATTTCTCGTTAAAAATGATTTTACTCGATTGACTGGGAACACTAAACCTAATACCTGTAGGTGGATTGATTCTTTTGGTCGACATCTTGCAAAGCATGACTGCTGGACATTTTCGTTTCCGCGATGCTGGGTGTTTGTACGATCTCGCCCATTCCACGCTCGACACTGGAATGAGCCAACGACTGGCCGTTCAAGCCCCCCTCTAAATTTCTGGACATTTCGTCTGTCGTCCACCTTACGATTTAATGAAACGTCCTGCTGGCGACAAAAGGTTTACACAATCGATTGGGCATCGTATCGCGATCGTTCCCCAATCGTTTTCTAAACTCCCCCACCCCATTTAAAGGAACGAGTTATCGAGTACTCGAGTCAATTCGAGTCGAGCAGTCGTACGAATAGGACGCCATCGTCGAATCGAAACCAGCATGCCACAAAGAAAGCAGCCAGAAACTCTCGCCAAGTTGTGTGCCAAACTGATATTTACAGAAATTGACTTTTTTTGCCTTAGCAGCAAAACTCAGCCCGACTGGAACCTTCAATGCTTACGTGAGTATAATTCAAGCAGAAATCTATATTGAATATGGAAATCAATTTGAAATGTTTGTAGCTAGCGAATTCTTAGAAGAATGGATTGGTGCCCTTTACAAAGAAGAACGATTGACACCAAAAAGGGCAGACATTCTACTGACTTGCAGGATCAAGGTCCTCAATCTTTCGAGACTAGACGGCCCACTCACTGAGAAAGATGTTCAAGTGCTTCAGGTCGCTTCGGAAAGATGCCTCGTAAATAACGGATACAAAATGCTGTTTTTTCTCTAATTTTGACGACCATTCCATTAACATGTCCAAAAACAGGAACTGAACTTTCTAAAATTTGGAGGTTTATCGCAACCGTCCGAAGAGGTGAAACGATTCGCCAAGTTTCTGGCCCATTTCAAGAAATTACAATATCTCGATTTGTCTTACTCCTCTGTCGGAGACCGCTGTCTAAAGATTTTGGGCGAAAACTGTAAACAATTGAGGTTTGTATTATATCGATGCGTCCTACCCCATATTTGTTCCAATGATAATGATAATTTATTCAATTTATCGTTTTTTTAGACATTTAACCCTCACTGGGTGTCCCGTAACCGACTGGGGACTCGAGCTTCTGCGGGTTGAAACTAGCGGAGCCGTTGGCTGTGGGACTATCGAGTACCTTTCTATTTGCAGGACTGCCGTCACGATCCAGGGGGTAAAGAGGTTTCTCCGTTTGACCAAGACTGTCCGAGTCCTAAAGTGGTTCGATACAGTCGAAGCTCTGGCTCAGCTAGCCCTAGATGACGACCTGGACAGGAGTTTCATCCATCCAATTCCCCTCTCTGAATTGAGCTGCATTCAAACGGAACGACAACCCTTTATCCGCAATCATTTTTCTTTAGCCGTATTCATGTGTGACCCACAAATGTTGAGGAATATCCAAATATCGTGCACTCATCAAATAACTGACCAAGACATTCTATCTCTAAGAGTTCTCGTGAATCTCACAGATTTGCATGTGGTTTGCGATAGTTCGACGTCGGTTACGTTTCCCAACGGAATAGCACCCCTTGTCGCAGTAGTAGGAAAATCCCTCGTAAATCTTAGCCTTTCCAGATTCGAAGCCGTCAATTTGCCAGTTCTTGTACGGTTTTGCCCAACATTAACCTATTTGTCTTTGACATTCAATCGTTACGTGCGCGACGAACCGATCGAGTCTCGTTCAAATCTCGAAATGAGAAGCTTATTGATGTTTTTTTTCGCCGCGAGACACGAAGAACGTCGAATGGATTCGTTTTTAACCGAAGCTCAGCTTGCAAAGATTTTGGCGTCTCCCACTCTGAAAAAGGCTATAATATCCAGTTGTCCGAATTTGACCGACAATGTTTTGAGAAAAGCTGTCGATTCCACTAGATTCGCCAATCTAGTTTATCTGCAGATTTCAAATTGTCCATCGGTGACCAAGAGGGGAATCGATCTTTTAAAAAACGACGAAAATTGCATATCCACCTTATGTGTCACTGATTGCCCTAGAATTGATTTGCAATCGCTTCAAACAGATTGGGACAACGCATCTAAAGAAGAAAATTGGGACATTGACTTAATATTTAAAAATTATTTCGATTAAGAGGTCGTCGCTGCACTACATGTTGAAGACTACTAGTATTGTTTATTTTATTCATGTCATATAATGTTTCGGCAACCTTTAAACTTGGAAATTTCTTGTATTAATAAACGGAAATTCTTATGCAAATTCTAGTGTCTTGGAGTTTTTGAGTCAATGTTTTCGCCCAGACTACAATAACAGACAGAGATGACATGCAAAGAAAAACACGAGGCTTTTCATCTTGGTTGAACGTGTATTTCGAATAATCTGGGATGTAATCAAATTTGATGCATATAAGAAAAACAAGACTTGAAGTTGGTGCATCAACGAGTTGGCCACGTTTTCTTGTGAAATGACCGCAAACTTTGGAGACGATCAAGATCTAATTAGAAATCATCAAATTATAGTTTAGTTGACAATAAAAAAGAAAACGAGAGTTTTTCTCACTTGGCTCAAGCTTGATTCGTTTTTTGGGTGCAGGCTTCTCTGGTTCAGGCTTTTGAATGTCGGCAGCTTCATCTTGAAAGAATACAAAGAGACGGTAAAGTTGAAAAAATTACAATATGCGTAAAGTTTGATTCGAACCGATGGGAATTTTTTGCTGAACAACCTTCTTTTCCATATTAGACGATTGGAGCAACGATTCTTTGGCATCAGTCAAAAATTTGACATTTTCTAAAAAGAAACAAAATTCATCAAGATTATATCCTCATTCATTATCTAAATGCTAATAAATGTACCATCGTTGTTCATTTGTAGAATCAATGATTCGAATTGCTCAACAGCCTCTTTATACTGTTTCATTTCCATAAGGATTTGCCCCCGCAATTTGCACACGGCCCAGTCTTGATGGCCACGCAGCATGCTCGCCGTTTTACAGTCGTTTAGAGCTTCTTCCAACCTACCCATCTACATGCGATATGAGTATTGTAAAGTAAATAACCGACGACAATGAAAATTAAATAGTTTACTCTATGACCTGCTTCAGGGTTACGGAGCGACCCATATAGTAATCACGAACGGCTACGGCTTCAATGAGTTTGGAAAATAATGCGAGGGCCTTTTCATCGTCCCTTTTCCGTAGGGCAATGTTGGCTTCAAAAAATGTTGCAAGTCTCTTTCCTATTTCAAAGTTGTTCTGGAAAACACACCAACACAACCATTTTAGGATTTAAAAAAAAAAAATTAAGCAGAGAGCAAATGAATAACCCGAAGTTCTAGTAGGCTATTGTCCATGGATGACGGCAATTTCTTGATCGTGTCGAATTTGGTGGGATCCGTGTTGATGCCGAGAGCATTTTCGGTGGCTAAGGCAAGTAAACTTTTTTTGGCCAATTGAACGCATTCATTAAATGGAGAAAACTCTAGAAATTCGTCACAGTAGCCTAAAAGCTAAATAGATTTTCAATTTAAAAAAACCCGAAATGCAATTGCTTTGTATAGACCTTGATAAGGTAAGAGTCTTACCTGACTATAATCATACGACTGGGATTGTAATGCCAATTTGATTTTCTCAGCCACAACACTTTGTTGAGCAATATAAATGGACGATTTTAGGAACGATTCGTTGGAGGAATCTGCATCTTCGATGTACATGTAGCAGATTGAAGCGAAAATGTGGCCCACAATATCCTTTGAATGGATTCGAATCTTTTCCAGTGCATCCTCCAGTGCTTCTGGATACTTTCCAATTTTTATTCGGGACGTGGCCCGTTTTTGAAGAAATAATCCAACTTTCTTTTCAAGGGAATTTCGATCATTGCCCAAAGAACTACATTGCAGAGCCTGCGTGTAGCTATCAATCGCTAAATTATAGTTTCCGATCTTGTGGAGCATGTCTCCGATATCCATGTTCCGAATAGCGAGATCACTGCCAAAGACACGCATGGGTGAAAATGAATGATTTACTCGATGGGTACGTCTCTATTACGGAACTTGAAACTTACTTGTAGACGGAAGAATTATCTGCATTTGCTGATCTTGCAGTATCTCTATCAGACATGTTGGCTTTTGGTCCTCTTGCTTCTTCAACGGTCGGTTTCGAACTGAACCTAGTAGACAAGCCCCGCTCCCTTATATATCTGTGCGTCGTCTCCAGTCGTCACCCCAAGCCTTTTAAACAAGCAAATGCAACTCTGTCATCTTTCGCCTACGGGTACACGGCCAAATGTGGGAGTGGCTTCATTTGGTAGTAGGCTAGTATAAAACAACGGGCGCACTTGCCTTTCTTTTCAGTTTAACCAACATCCTTGGTCTAGAATTGCTGCTTTTCATTCAATCTCCGCTAAAATGCGTCGTGCCAATAAAAAAGGTAAGAAATTTTGTATTTCTAAAGTTTTCTCGTAGATTTATTTTTAAATTTTCCTTTGCTATAGTGAACTCGGGTAAAAAAAATGGAAACGATTCTACGGGATCTAATGGCGACGAAGAGGTACACTTTTAATCATAACTACCAAAAAAGTATTGCATTTATTCTACGAGTATGTCCCTTTTGCTTCGACAAATATAGGCCATTGTAGCACTAAATGTAATGCCAATCACCGTCGCTCACATTTTGAACTGCACAGACGGCAAGATTGTGATCGAGGGAACTGAGGCGAAAATGGCAAGGGCTTGATTTTTATCGACATGAAATGTGACGCTTAACTAACTACGGTATTGAAACAACATACAGATATCGATTGTGGGCACGGTGGAAAAATTAGAGACTGGTCCCAACAAACAAACGTATGAAATTCGTGACGATTTTGGTACAGCCCAAGTCGACCAATGGAGCACAGGGGAAGAGGTATCAACTGCTAAAGCAAAATGTTATGATTTTTAGAGGAAGGAAAAAAAAAACAAATGATTAAAACTTTCGCATAGAACACGAACACTCTAATTCGAGTGAAGAAAGGCGACTTTTGCCGCGTTGTGGGAACCATGAAAAGAAGCGGCGAGGAGAATAAAGTGGTGGCCCTCACAGTTCAACCATTGACCAGCGCCAACGAGCTTACGAACCATTTGCTGGAAAGTGTTTGGAACCCAATGAAACTAACCCAGCTAAGAAAGAGGGTAAATTTTAATTTGATATTCCACATATCTAAATTTTAACACAACCTTTTATCGATTGAAAACCAAAAAGGCACAAGCCAAATCTCTGACTGGCTATTCTGAAAAAAATGAAACGTTCAAGTACACTGGAAACAAGAATAGCAACGGTTTCGACAGTTTTCAAACCATGATTTACAATTCCATCAAGGTATATGTTTATGGACTCTACTAAGAACCGTTCAAAAAATTAATATAAATACAATATGCTTCCATGCTTTCAATCGACAAGTCTACCAAAGAGACACAAGGAAAGAATAGATTGGAAATCAACAAGGAATTGAAGAACAGAATGAATGCGAAGGATGTCGAGTATGTTTTTTTAATGACTAAGCTAAGAGAATGCTAATTACACAAATTTTCGTTTTAGTTTTACTTTAGAATTCCTGTGTTCCAATGGCCACATCTACTCAACAATTGATGAAGATCATTTCAAAGTAACGGAAGAATAAGTTTGAAATATTGCCATCATTAACATCACAAAATAGCCAATAGGTCTTTGACGATGATGAGGCATAATGTTGAAAGTAAAATACATTCATTTTCCTTGAAACATGTTGCGGCCTCGTCATTTTTACAAACCCTTTATGATAATGATGTATGAGAAACTTGTTTAAAACGGCCATAAATCTCCGATTTCTTTCTTTGAACCCAACTACAAGATATATTTTCCTGGTATAAGAATTTTTATTCATCAACAAAGGTTTTTCTTTACATATTGGTAGCATTACATTGAAATACAACTTCCATCCTACTGTTTTGCTGGCTGGCACAATTGGAGATATACATTTGAGCTTCTCGACTGGCAAAGGCGTGACAATCGATGATGTTGATGTTTCTAAGGGATTTTTTGGCTGATGACAAAAAATACTCGAGCAAATATGTCTTTAGATACAGAATGACAAAGTTGCAATTTCAAACTTTCAAATTTTTTAAAATGGTGACAGCTGAAAGCATCAATCAAGCATCTATCGTTTAAACTACGACAACGGGATATTGATATTGATTTCAGAGATGGATTTGACAATAGTGTGTAATTGTATTCAAACTGGGACACGTATATTTCATGTTGAAAACAAAAGTTCTAGATTCCAATTTTGCTGCTTGACAAGGCGTTTCAAATTATTTTCATTTTCTGGAGAGTTCAATAGACGACAGGACATGAGCCGTACGCTTCTAATCGAGTTTGACTCGGCTAGGAATACTGAACGGAAAACAAAGTCGGACAATCGATGGCATGTTCTAATATCCAGATTCTCTATATTTTTAAATCGGTGGGCTCGAAAACAATCTATAACAATAGAGTCAACAAGAGACTGACATTTGGACAGACGAATATCTTTCAAATGAGGGGACAACAGTATTTCGAATAGGGAGACAGAGTCTATGTCGGACGAACGTAGTCCTCTGTAAATAAAAGTTTCGCATCGCGATACAGCTGTTGTACGAGAATTCACAGTGACCCTGCGTGAATGAATGTACGACCCGTTACGATCCAATGCAAAGTACAACAGTTCCGGGCATTTTTGAAGTACGAGGGAAATGTCTACAGAGTCTAGGCCGACGATTTGCAACGTCTTGATTGTGCTGCCAAATCGTGCCAAAAAGGGAGCAACTCCTTGGGCGAATGTAATGAAAGCTCGCTGGTCAATTGGCGCTGGAGCGTTCACGGCTGCTTCATTTCGGCGATCCCAAAGTCCAAAACGAGCCATCGGATCAACCATCGTTGAAAGATCGTGATTGTTTAAAGAATCTTCAAAACTCTGGCTCTCTAACTGGATGTCGGCAGTGAAATAAAGGGACCTTTTAAAATAGACGACGCCATCCCTTCTACACAAGAAAGACGTCAATGCGGTCAACGGAAGATGAACTGAATTCATCGCAGATGAGGACGAACTTTGGTTCTTAATATCCGGTAACTCTTTGTGATCGAGATATTTGAGCTGTGGTAGATTATCGATGGCAATTTGAATTCCGGAAAGGGTGACTTGCGTTTGGCGAACAAAAAGGGAAACTAAGCGTTTGCAGCCTGCTGACACAAAGTTGTCCGCCTCGATACAGAGATGACGAATACCGGAATCAGAGACGGGACAAAGCGATACACTAAGAGCCCTAATTGTGGGTTAAATATACATGATTACTGGTGATGTACGTTTGCGATTTCATCTTATCGTATTTACTCTAGTTTTGAACAGTAGATTCCCAGAAATTTCAGGCACTCGTCATTTGCTGAAGACTCGGATACATCCAATACTTTCAAGCGCCGGAAATGGATAAATATGCCGGGATCGTCCAGTTTTGAAATAGTGTGCCGATGATTCGATCCAGAATATAAAAGTGTCACGAGATCCTTGAGGAGAAATCAAGTTGATGTTACTTAATGTGTAGAGAAATATGAACAGATCTTACAGGACAATGTCTTGAAGCGACTTGAACAATTTTCGATCCAATGCCAAGTGTGTCTTTTCCGGAAAAAGTTAAATTCAATTTAGTAGTTTGTTTCGTGAGCAAAAATGTTGCGTGTTGGTCGGTGAATTTGCCTTCTCGTTTGAGAACATTTCGTATTTTAGCGGCGATGCATTCCGCTGCAGAAACAAATACACAATCAATATAATTAACGTGAGAACTATACACTATTATTAATAGTATCTTATTCGTTACGTAAATGAATCAACGATCGAATTTCGGGATGGCTGAAACACCATAGATCTACGTTAGTCGTGACATTCTGAAGTGTACAATCAAAAAGACTTTTAGGCTGTCTAATGTTTGGCATATTGCTAACCCACATGCACGACGATCGGTACTAGTGTCCAGTGGAAGAGTCGACTTTTGGTCGAATGAAACGTTTCATTTCTTGAACAACCCGGAATATGCCTCTTTCACCCATAGTCTCACCCCTAGTCTCTCTGTCCATTTTTTTTAAGAAGTGAAAGAGACGTTCTTGAAAAAGGTTTCAACATATATATTTGAGCCCAAGGAATTCAACAAAACGATTACAGAAAATGAGTTATTCGGGTTTGTCAAGGCCCATAATACGAATACGGTTGGCTTTCTTGTATGAGATGGTAAACTCTTTCATCAAACAGTAGTTGATTGCCTAAAAAGGGTGAAAAGACGTTTGTGACTCATTTCAAGTTTCAAAACAAATAGGATGGAGAGTGAACCTCTGGTAGTAAAACTGCCAATTCATAATCTCTTTTATGTTCCTTGATTTGAAGGGGTACTAGTGAATTCTTGTTCTCCTTAACGTAGTCAGCCAACGTTCTGTACAACTACAAAAAACCGTTTTCACGTCATTCAAGAAATTAATTCGTAAACGAAAATGCTTACCCCATTATCGCCTTCGAGAACTCCGGTCGTTGAAAGTCTCAAGAGTAACTTACGATCGCCTCTATTGTAGGCGACCAAAAGCTGGGAATTTTGCAAATGACGAAGGTAATTCAAAGTTTCCTCTTTATACAAGTGCTCGTTCAATATGCGTCGCACGGTAAAAATATTCTAACACAAATCACATCGGAAAGTCCAACCAGTTAATTTCGTGGCACTTTGTCCAACTATATACCTTGTTTGCGAGTATTTTTGCTTCCTCCTTGCACGCCGCCGTGTGTCTTACTTTCAATTTCATCGAATCATCCGAATGGGAAAAGGCGACATTTCTAAGAAAATAAGAGAATCAATTTGAGGCCATTTAGGTTTTCAAAGTTTTCCATTTTTACCATAGTTTTTCTTACCTTTTACTCGCCTCTTGATCGTCAAAGGACCCCTCTGTTGCAATCAATAGACGCCTTTTGCATAATAGACGACTGCTTCGTCTAAGGTTTGCTGTTATTTCAATAAACTCTATTAGCATACTAAGCATTCGTTTTTTTGAGAGAACCGCCATACCTTTTGTTGATGGTTCTTCCATGTCGATAGAGAAACTGCCAATGTTCGCGCCTTGCAAACTTCAAGTGAACCGGACGACGGAAAGTTTGCAAATGAAGGTTTCGAAATCAATATCGTTACCAAAACGTTCTCTTACGTCTTAACTGGAATCGGGTTGACTGATATTCCACAAATCGTCACAATAAAAGATTTTTCGAGATCATTTCGGTGGGTACCCTTTAGAAAGCGATGGAAAATTCCACAGAAAACCAACGTCGCTAAATCGTTTCGTGTTTCCTCACTCCATGCCCCTATAAAAGAGGCCATAAATCCACCAGCTCCCTCTTTCATTTCGTGTATTTTGGACAGGCACCATCTCCTCAAAAGGGTAACTAGTTAATTAAGTCTAGTTTATTTTCTTGCCGGTTCATCGTTTCCGACTTTAGCTAACCAATTTGGCTGGCTTTCTAAGTGCCCATCAGTCATTGGATTAAACGCCTCTGACTAGCTTAGTATTTTTCGGCACTTGGTTAACGCACAATGTAACGAAATTGACTATGGCTTTTTAGATGTCGAATCTTGATGTTGGTTCCACGTTTACGCAACTGCTAGTAAACGAAGTCGACCGACTTGATTTGACGTAAGTTTTCGCTGGTTCATCGATTACGAATTTAGTAAACCAATTTGGCTGGCTTTCTAAGCGCCCAACAGTCGTTGGATTAAATACCTGTGACTAGCTTAGTATTTTTCGGCCCTTGGTTAACGCAATCAGTAACGAAATCGACTAGCTTTTTAGATGTCATTTCGCATGTTGGTTCCACGTTTACGCAACTGCTAGTGAACGAAGTCGACCGACTTGATTTGACGTAATGGTTATAGTAAAGCAATTTGACTGGTTTGCCAAGTGTTGTGTTGATTATCAGACTTCTTTTTTTAAATTATAAATTCAAGAGTGTCAAGAAACATGGAAAAAAAGAAATTAATTTCCCAACGAGAAGTTGAATTGAACAAAACGTCAATACCATCGCGAAGTAAACAGAATGTTATGGTCACGTCAAATTGCAAAGAAAAATCCGCAGTCGAAACGAAAGACAATGATCTGCTAAGTAATTTAGTAAAGTCGTTGTTCGAACAAAATGAGTCAAAGGAAGTAAACCACCGGCCGAAGCACGAAACGGCATTAGTTGAAAGTAAAGTGAACATTCCAAGTCGTCAGGGTGTAATCGTCGAATCTGTAGCAGAAGAGGAAACACTGATTGATAAAGATGTAAGTATTAGCAAATATGGTAAAGTTTGAAAAAATCTATATTCCGTTCTAATTTTCCGTAGCATAAGATGAAAATGCAATTTATGGAATACTGGAATGATGGTATTAACCTCTACAACGAAAGTCGATATCAGGAAGCCATCGAATGTAACGAAAATGCACTAAAGTGTTTGGAACAAATAAACGGTGACGAATACAAAATACATCTATGGGCAATCAACTTCAATGTCGCAGTTTCATTGACAGAGGTAAGTAATTTTTTATTAAGAAACGACAAGATTTTCAATAAGACAATTAAATTTTTGATTTATTAAGCTCAACCAGTTTGAAGAAGCTCTAGTCTTTTGCCATCGTGCCCTTGAATTATGCCCTGAAGAAAACAAGGTAACCATTTTGAATACCAGAGGCTGGATTTTCAGCCATCTTGGAAAGTACAAGGAAGCTGTTCATGACTTTCGAGATTCATACCGTTTCGATTACAATCCCGGTAAGACTCGTATTATTAACATTTCGACTAATATTTTCTGATTTCTTTGATGAAAACATTCTTATTTTTTACCGCTAGTGACTTTGGATATATTGGGCCGAAACTATTTGTATTTGAAACAGCGAAAATCGCGATACAAGTTTTACGAAGTCCTACAACTGAAATGTACTGCTACCAAAGAGCAGATTCTAACAGCAGTCAAGACGATGAAATTATCAATTAAAGGTGAATGCGTAATAAGCTTTATTTAAAAACATTCACGAAATACAGCAACTTATATAATCTAGGCATGGCAAATCCTGTCGCCGAAGCTGAAAAAGCACACGTTGTCTTCTTGGCAGAAAGGGTACTACTTGACAAAGATTTGAGAGAAGCATACGACAAAGGCGAGGCTGTCATGAATCCGAAAGAATACTTTGAACACGCAATATTTTACAAGTGTGAACCATTTTGATTGCGGAGTCTGTATTTCTATTTTGTTTCTGAAGGAAATATATATTAAATTGTCATTCAAGTGTGTTAAAACGATGCCAGTTTTATGTTTTGGTCAGTTTCTTGCAAAAGGAAGAAGTTGGTTGTACACCAGTTGGTTGAAAGTTACGAGTTTGCTGTTGAATGACAAAAATAATATGAACTATACACAATTGAACGACACGAGCAGGATACCGTTGACGCATTTGGCCGTCGGGCGACGACTCGGCTAAAGCCTCGTCCTTTCGCGCCCTGGCCAAAGCGCAACGGGACTATTCGATTCTCCTTCCTGCCTGCGTGGTATCGCGATGGAAAGGAAAGATAGAAATGTAAACCTCCATTGGGATTTCCCCCATGCGAAACACGCATGGGGCCCCTAATCCCAACGCTAAATGGTCAGTGTCTGGATAAAGTAGTTGTTTTTAATGTTTTGCGTACTTGATGGATTTTAAGTAACTCCATCTTACTTAAGCAGGAACCTTAGTAACTACTTTAGAATGACTTGAATGAGGATTGGCGATTAATTTTTAAAATATCCATTTTACTATGTACAGTCAAAAGATTGATACAATGAAGTGGCATCAAACAGTAACTTATGAAACATTCGAAGAATTAACAAATGTAGCAAAAGATTTTATTGCAAAGTTTCAAATGAGTGTTGGATTCGTGAGGATCAGCATCCTCTTCTTACTGTAGATAGGCTTTACATATGGACTCCCATCAATGAAAGCCCGTCAGAAAAACCTGAATGACAGCATAGATTTAAAAAAAAACAGTTTGTTCTTTTTTATGTAAGCTTTGCTGTTACCAATTTTATGTTGGCATAATCCGGAACAGAGTCGATAATATTCTTCAAAAAATTGCTCTTCTTTTTTCCCTTGGCCACTGTCAGGGAATCTGTTGTCTCTTGAAGAGAAATCCTGTTATCTGTTCCCAAAACATCGGATGTAGATCTCTCTTACGACAAAAAGTTAGACATGAAAAGGGGAAGTTTGAAAAAGAATTGAGCTACACAAATCACCTTCAGATACTACAATGTCTAGTATATCTTCCATAGTGATATCACCAACAAGAACACTTTCATTCCCTGAAACCAACCCGATTGTTGCTGCGGTGACAGATGGCAGCTTCGTACTCGAGAATTGGTTACCATTCTCCTGGGGTGACTGTATTGGTATCAGGGACTTGATCAGTCTTGATCAGCTGGCAAAGCAATATCTTGCGAATGGGGTCTGTTTGAGACGAAAAAGAAACATACACTTTTCTCAATGACATGTGTAAAAAAGCTCGATAAAATAATAATAAACAGTAAAATAGAAATAGAATTAGATTAATTACCGTAAATATTAGTCCAGTCCAAATGCGAGGCCACAAAATCCCTAAACACCTTTTTTTACGGCGCTGCGCAGTAAACATGAGCATTCACATACGAATCCGTTTTACTCAAAGTGCATTATTGAGAACTGCAACCAAATTGTTTCAAAATTCAGTAATTATAAACGACATTTTTACTTGTTTTACTTTGAAAGAAAGTTAGTTTATGTGGTGCCTGCGGAATATCAAAACAACTTGCCTTGGACTATTGGTTTATAGTAGAATATATGTACATATTCCTTTTCAGGTGATGAAGATTTATTAGAGAACGAAACTCAACAAGAAGAAGAGACCAACATAGAAGATCAATCTTTCTTTATTCCAAAAACCTTGAATAAAATTGTTCGTGTCAGTGATTTGGATTGGAAGTCAGGCATGTTGTTAACTTATACTGCAATTTAGGAAAGAGTTGGAGAAGTTTCTCCCAAATAAAGAAGTTACTGATGGCACAAATTATAACAATTTGATTAACTCAATCGATTATTTTTTACCCACTATTGGATGAATATTCCTGTTGTATCTTTTCACATGCTTTGCAAAATACATTTCGAGTGAGTTCTCGTATCTTAAATTTGTTTTAGGTTTGCGGCGTTACTTAAAATTAAGTTGCTTAGTTAATTAAATGCGTACAGCCTGGCTTTAAGTGAGGAAAACTTGTTTTAAGTATGCAAAATTTCAATGAAGTAGGAAACTAAAACTACTGAAAGCTTAAGTGGTTATCAACTACTGGGATTGCACGCTGCTGTGCAAAGATTTGAAAAATAAACTTTATTCTTCTTCACCCCTGGTCATTTTACTCTAATTTGGGGTCTTAAAAAGAATGTTGATGTTGGATGATATTTATTCAAGGATTACAATCACGTGGAGCAGGGAGCGCACAATAAAGACATTAAAAATACCCATTAAAGATCTGGGTCTTTTAACTTGATAATGATGATGGGCTTTTGAAGTGCAGTGTTGTATTTCATCATGGTAAAGAATGCTATGCAATCTTTGATTTGCTGGGAAAATGCAATCAGGCAAGACTAATTCTTGAGCTTTTGGCGAAAATAACGAAGATGAAGAAAAAAATTTGGGAGTAGAAACATTGTATTTAATCCACAGCTATTTGGCTCGGCTTAGAATCACGGTGACTACATTTGTGGAGCATTGAAATCGTCATCGGAACTAAATTCTGCCAAAAATGGACGCAGGCGATCTCTTAAGCTCCCTCTGGTAGGCCTCATGGGTTCGAACGGTGCTTCGACATTCGGGGCTATTCTTGTTTCAATTTCCATGGCAACGACCGGCGGAGCAGCGGAATCTGGGAATAACAGGATGAATGACTCTCGCTATTTAATTAGTAACGAATAAAAACTTAATAGTCATCTCGATACCAGTTGTGTTGACTGGAAGGCCTTTCGTTATTTGCTCAACGTATGCATTGCCATTCTGAATAAGCGAAACGCAAACGTACATTTGGGGCCTTTTGTACCATGCAACATGATGAATAGTATTCGACTTACCTCCAGTACAGACATGACTTCTACCACGGCTGCCAATTTTGTTTCAAGCACGTTCAGGAAATGTATGATGTTTTTCCCTTTGGAAAGCGCATTGACCATCTCGGCGGAAGCAGAATTCAAAGAATGTGTTTGCGGACAGTGTGGCGTGTAGGGCCGCAATTTTAGACAGAGTTTTTGCGCCTGTGAAAAGAATAGCGAAGGTTTTCAATTGCGGATGTATAACACATTTTACACTCACGCTTTGGTAAGATTCCCCGTTGATTTTTGCAGAAATTTTGTTGACCAGTTTTACAAGTTCCTTTGTATGTTGTTTTGCCATGTCAGCTGCAATGACCATCCCACGATTAGAGGTGACGTTTCCGATAGCGTGATAACAGTAAGCAAGACAAATCCATCCGTAAACGTTGCAATCGTTCAAGTAAATCAACATTCTGGCATCCAACAGGGCCGCCGTTTCTTTCTTCAAACGAATTTGGCACATGGTAGAAATCTCAAAATAGGCACCAATGCGTTTTACGGCTTCGCTATCACGGGAGAGTAGAGTGAAATCGATTGCGTTTTCCATAGATTTTGCTGCTTGATGATAGTTTTTTTCGGAATAAAACTCTTTTCCGGATTGAGCCTCGGCCGCCGCCAGTTCTCTATAAAACATATATATCAAAGGTTAGATTTCATGACGAGCTCGGGTTGGGGGTTTCCTTAAAACCAAAGTATTAGAGTCGACTTACAAAAGTTCTTCAACAGACGAGGCACCCGATTGATCCTCTTTCTTTTTGTAAGGACTCAGCTCCAAGTAATGATCATAAATCTCGTCGACAGTGTGACTCGATGAGATATTCGCCATTTTCTTGAAATAAAAAAAACAACCAAACTAGCAGAGAAAACTCTCTCGTCCAAACGTCTGAAGAAGACTGAGTCGATCGAGGATCGTCAAGCGGGGGATAAAAGTGCTTCCACATTAGAAAAACCCCAAACCCTCCACAGCGTTGCCGGCTACCCTAAATTTCCCCTTTTCAGATTCAAAAACCCTAGATTTTACCGTAGAAAAATCAAACCTCAAAATTCATCCCCGCACTGACTTTTCAAGGAAATTATTCGTTAAATGACTTGAAACACTTTATGAGTGTAACTTTCTTCAGTTTCAATGGCTATTTTGATTGGCAAGTTGCGCAAGTCTGTGGATCCTCATATTCTACATTTTAAGTATCAATATCCCTAAAATAGGGTAACATCCGTGGATGTCGAAGTCCTGAGGCTAATGTGCAGCAGACAAAAAATAAAATTTAGTAAAAAATATCGAGGCCAAAACAATGTATTAAAATTCAGAAAATTCTCGTCAGGGATGGCATTTCAAAAAAAAATGCTGTTCGATAAAAACCATCATGACATGAAAGAGTTGGTGGACGTTTTTCAACATTTTCGAAGCCAGTGTGAGACAAGAGTCAAAGTACGATTTCTGGTCATCCGTCAAGATCCCGGAGAATTGCAACGCCTCTTGTGCCACAATTTGCAGATCAAATGCAGCATTATTGACTCTTACAGCCCGCTTCTTAAAGTTTTCGATGGCGTCTGGACGTCGGACCGGCGATTGCAAGAGAAAATTTTCGAGCAGAGCTACGTTCAATTGCCCGTCGCCATCGTTGGAGAGTTTCGGAAACTCCAGTACGCCACAGAGGGACGAGTGCGAGGCGAGGAAGAGGGGCACTTCACTCGTCAGGGCATTCTCCCGTGAATGCACCATATCCAATAAATAGGGAAACGTGATCCACTTCTCGTTCCCTCCGAGGGTTCGCCATTATCTTTCAATAATTTGCTGCCGGAAATAACGATTTGCTATCGGGTTAAACACGCTTAAACGGGCTTTAAATAAACCATTTTACCTTTGATACGAGTGATTATTGCCCAAAGAAGAGACTCGAAACGCTAGGTTGTTGACGAGCTTGGAATTGAGTGTCTACTGACGACGACGAGACGACAGTTGACGATACAGCGACTACGCGACGATTGCGAACGCAATGGCAACGTTACGGTACGGCGAAGGGTCAAAGAAGGGGGAGGAGACGTTTGGACTGGAACACGGCGGGCGGGTATAAAATGAACGTCTTGCCTAGGAACGTCTTTTACTTCATCAGCTGAATCTTTGAGAACATCTATCTACTTCTTTGCAAAAGAAAATGGCACGATGCTTGGAACCAAATTTGGGGTAAAGTTATTCTTGTCTCCAAGCTAAATTACTTTCTTAATATTTCTCATTCGGTTTCACCTCAGTGACGACACTGTGTGCAGCATTACCAAACACGGAAACTGCTGTCCAGTTTGGGAAGCCGACTCGTCAAATGTAGCGGCAGACCATCATTGCGTCGCTAATTATCTTGTTGTCCACGGGTAAACGATATACGGGCTCGTCGTCTCGATTGCGTGCACCCACTTTTCCCTGCTAATACTCTTATTTATATTTCCCTCAATCCTACTCTATTCCAAAAACCAAAAATTAGGACCAATGGCTGGCTTCCCAACGGAAACCAAGGCAGACAAAAATCGAAATACGCAATGAGTGCCGTTACCGAAAGCCAAACGGCACCCATGCTGGAAAGTGACGTGGACAATGCCTTGGTAAATGTTTCTTTTTTTACAGCGTTATCTGACGACTGTTTACTGAATAAAATTGCCCGACTCGATTCGCTATTCAGGGTATTACAATAAATGAACACGATTACTTTTCGGCTTTGATGAGAGAGAATGACGACGTCTTTCAACTGACGTTCAAACGCGATCCCAAGCGTAAAATGTTTCAGGTAATGTAATGTAGGCATCACCATGTTTCATTCTTCATCGTCGTACTAAAATCAGATGATGTTGATTCAAGATTGGCCGCTCTACGAGTGAGACAATTGATTGCGTCGTGAACGGGAAAAGGACCACGGACTCGAACAATGACGGCACGGTGACAATATGCGATTATATTGCGTTAGACGACGGAGGATTGACCGACGTGCCAGTCTACAACCCTCCCATCACGGCGCTCAACACAGTCGGCAGATTTGCAGGTCGCATCCTTGTTGATGGGAAAACGGACGAGGGGCGCGTGTACGCTGGAGCCTTTGATCGCCATGGAATACTGAACATTGGTGTAAGCACAGCGAATTTCATCCACAGTGTATCAACTCTATTTTGAAATTTCCTTGATTAAAGAACGCCAACTATTGGCACATTACGGCTTGTGAAATGACGGACGGGTTCACCAAAAATGGAATCCAGCTTCTCACTCCTGTTGCCAAATTTACGAGTTTTCGTGACGCGGCCAACGATACACCGATTTGGCGGGAGGTTTCCGTGCTGGGAAACTTGTATTACATGACAAGTAATACAAGAGACCGCAAAACCGAGACGCGCAAAAAATTGGTGACGCGACTCTTTCTTCTATATATGACTTCATTGTAAGAACAACCGAAGAATTTTATTTGTTGATTCTCTTTTCAACAGACTAGCGATTTCGACACCAACATTCTGCAAGACGGAAGCATGATTGACTTGTGCGGAGCGACTCTACTGTGGCGAACAAAGGAAGGAATCGCCATCGGTCCGGTAAAAAATAACTATTTGAACCGAATCCATCGTCCAATGTTTAGCAAAAATTAATATTTTTATTATCTATAGAATGTCGGTACGTTCAAACGCATGATTAGAGAGCTCAACGAAAGGGCCATCGAGTGCCCAGTCCGATTCGCAAAAATTATCTTTCAAACGAGACGGAATGCCGGGACGACTGAGGCCGAAAAGATGCTGCCTTATGTTTGCTTATGCTGTGGCCAGTTGCAGAGCCTGCACGGTTGGAAATTACCCGCAGCTAGAGAGGGTCCAAATTGTCCGTTTTGCAACCATCCCAACAGTCGGCTGGTAGAGCTCGTCATGGGGATGGAATCTGCATTTTGGGTTGATTGCGAGCCCCCCACTTATGCTTTCATCCCGTGCGGACACATGACGTCGGAGAACACGGCCAAGTATTGGGCTTGATCACAATTTCGGCTTTTTCAATGCAAATTGTTTTTCTCTGGCCCAATTATAGATACTGGAGCAATGTTCCGATTCCAGATGGAGAGTCGGGATACATTGGAAAGTGCCCTTTCTGCGCCAAACACTTGGAAAACGATGGGATTCTGAAAATCGTTTTCGGTCGACAATCGAGATATGATTGAACCCGATCAATTAGCATCATGTTTATTCTTTCTACAGCTCGCACAAGTTGTACCCAAATAAAAGAATAATTACGAAATTTTTTTTTCTCGACTCGTACTCAATTTACGGTTTACTATGCCAATATTGCTACGGAAACATAATTTCCAGAGCTATAATAGGATACGAGGGATGGGGAGTTTCCTATGAGTAATAAGAAAAGGAAAGGGTATACTGGGTCGCGCTCCCTATGTAAAGCGAAGCTATGCTTGCCGCTGCTAGTCATTCGAAGCTTACAAGCTGCAACGACAAGACGTGTTCGGTTGGATTCTTGCACAGCACGATATGGAAAATCGCAAGACATTTCTGCCACTTTGGTGAGTTTTACCAGTGTTTCGTTTTAATTTCTTCCAATTAATGGACATCAAATTTATGTATGGGTAAAAAACAGTTGGCAATTGGATGAAATCGAATGTCACAGCTCGGACTTGGATTTGGACGGATCTGTGGCTAGCAGTGTCAACCCTGTTGTCCCTAATGACGACAACGTTCTCATGGAAGAAGCTTCCCAGGGGCAGCACGGTCACGTAACGGAAAACGATAGTGGCTTCCCCGATGCGGAAATCGAAACAGACGCATCTGCTTCCCCGGCCAACGAGTCAACAGAGTCTCTAAATTCTTGGGAAAACAGCCAATCCAGTTCGTACGAAATGTATCGTTTTTACGGGAACACGCCGAACCCGCCACGTTTCAGCTTTTCCGAGCAAGACTTGTTCCAACACGAAAATTTAATCAGTTGGAACGCTGCACTTCGGGCTGAGGCGCTGACTCAATTTAAAATACTCCATTTTCCCCTTCACATCGACGACTACCGTGATCCCAACTACGAAGCGAGGATCATCCAGGATATCCGGGGAACGGATTTCATCATGAACTATATTCGCATTGATAACGGTGGCCGGGCTGGCATGGAGATACCCATTACGACTTTTGCGAGACTCGTCCATTTTGGAGCTGAAGATGAGCTTTTACAATGTGACGCATACGCCAATCGAAAGATACGACCCGTCACCGCGAAAGGTATTCATTTCTTGTACGAGCCTCACGAAGACATTTTCATACCGGACCACTTGCATTGGATGTTGCACGGATCTCTTTCCGATTGCACAGAATTATTTTTATTGGCACCTCGCAGTGCAGAAGGTCCTTGGTAATCTATATAATCTCTACCAAAACAAGCGAACCAATAAACTTGTTCCCAACCGAATCCACAAATGTATTGGTTTTACTTTGACTTAATATTTTTGGGTTGCACATATAGGCCTACTTGTATCTGTGACAGACTATGTAAAAGCCGATGATGAGTGGTATCTTTTTCGATATGCACTCAGTCTGACGTGGAGAGTCGTCGAAGCCAGTTGACAAACGAAATTGGTTCATTTTGTGCATTCAAAAGTCTCAATCACACGTGTTGCCGTTGCTGTATACAATCTCTGGCGAAATGGCGCAAAAAGAAGTAGATTTGGAAAAGGCATTTTTTCTCAAAAGTGTCGACGACGACGGACAACGTTGTGATTTGACCGAGCTTGTCGAGAAACTGGAGATGCTGTCGATCAATGTAAAAGAGGCGCAGGAAAGAATTCATAAAGTGGAGACTATCCGACAGTTGAAAACGATGGAACCAGAGGTGTGTTTCCTTTCTTTTTCGACTGTGATGATTTACCTCGTCATTTCCCATTTGTTATATATGCATCGTCTAGAACTGGACATGGCAAATGGTTGGCAATGACAGAGACCACGGCTCGACATTCGTCACATCTTGGCGTCGCATGATATCTCCTTTGACCTATGAACAATGGATTTTTGGAAAAATTAATGGAAAGGACGTGGTGGTCAATTTTCTGCGACTCTGCCGAAGAAAACGCTACGTTTGCTTCAAATTGTCAAAGCTTTGTTTCGACGACCCGACGCACCGTGCTCATCCCGTCTCGGGGAAGGACAATTGGATTTACGAGAATGAAAAAGACAACGTATCGGTCGTGTTGGACGGCAAATGGCGCTACACGCCGAGCAATGATATCGAATTGCCACGCGGTCTTAGTTGGCACTGTACCGACATAACGGCCGATAACACGCGATTTTTCGTTCTCATTCCCACCGGCACCCGTTGAGCACATTTAGAGACTGCGTCAGCCGAATGTCTTTCGTATTTCATAATTGAATCCGATAATTAAAAAATACACAAACATTGACATTGCCCTCGTTTTTACTCGTCCAATTTATTTACATTCAAATATACATCTTTGTTGATGGAGCCACCGTTTTGTGGGATATAGTGGCCCCTCCTACAACCCCCTCATTCTTTCCTCCACGTCCAAAGCAGACAGACATCGATAGTCTCGTATAGCAGTCCATTCTTGATTGAGCCGTCGCCAAGTCAAGAGCTCTACTAACTATTCGTGTCCAAGTGTCAGCCAAAGCAAATATGCAAGTCTCTTATACATTTAAATTTGCCCACACATGTCAATATCTTACTATTACTATTCTATATTAATCGTGTATATTAATCGCCATTCAGGATGATCATCGATCCCCGTAACGTGTGTACCATTGGAGGAGATTACTTTCTGACGGACTTTATTCTTTTGCCTAAATGGGACGCAGAGTCGCTTCGTTTTCGTCCGACACCCTACCAACGAGTCCTTCCGATAAACGACAAGCCCATGCCACACTACTGCATCACGAAGAAGCTGACCAAAGATACGCCATTGATTCATTATCATCCGGCCATGCCAATCATTCTGAGAGAGAGCGAATGCTCGAAATGGCTTTCGTGGTGTGATGTGCGTATAGACAGTCCCTGTGGTACGCTGGGTCGAGAAGAGTCGGTCACGCTTATGCGCATAAAATCGGGAACGGACATGGAGAAGTTAAAAGATGGGAAAATCGATCTGTGTATGGTTATCCAAGCCCACTTTGACCCCGATTCCGATATGAACTTGGGCAACTGGCTCAATCTGGCTCCACCCAAGCCCATTTGTAAACAGGAGAAGAAAGACTCTGCTACTACCGGTGAAGACGGAGACGGTGCTAGCCCAAATACTGAAAACGATGATGTAAAGGAAATCGAGTTGGAAAAAAAAGTAACCGACATATTGGTGAAGGTTCTGGAAGAACGGAACATGGTAGACATCAGGAAGGGTAGAAAGAATGCGACATGTCTGATTGATGTAGACGTAGAAGAAACGGAAGAAGGAGCCGATAAGAATCCTCGTCACTATTGTAGCCGTCCCGATGGAAGCGGCAAGACGGAATTTCCAGTGCAAAGGGATCCGGCCCAGATGTCGATGGCAAGGTACCATCAAGATCGAACGAGTACCAGCGGCAGCAGCGGCTACAGGACGATGGACGGTAGAGATCGGCGCTTCATGGGTGCCGGAGCGGCGAGCAAAACAACGACTAACCAAAGCACATCTTCCTACGAGTACGACAGAGAGTACGAGGAGAAAATGCGAGGCAAGACGACCGTCAGCAAGAGGCGCCAAAGATCTCCCGTGAACGAGTTGTCCTCTCCGTCGAGAAATAATTACGAAGTCGAGAGAAAGTATGCTAGAAAAGCGGATTGCAGTGAGACCTCTCGCAGATACAGCTACAAATCGTCGCAAAATCAACAGGATGGAAATTCGTCGAGTCAAGAAGAAAATCCCCCAAAGAAAAAGAAACTTGCCGATTCTGGGTTTTCTCGTTTCTCAAACTACAGAGACGATTGAAAATGTTGAAATTTGTTTTACTATGCATCTTCCACGTCCACAATATGTGTCGAGAACAGAATCGAAATAAACAACATTTAAAAAGAAACTCTAAAACGCCGTCTTTTCCGCGCGTTATTTCAACTCCATCGATCATGTTCTTTTATCAGTATAACCTTCACACTTTCTCGAGATCCAATTAAAATTCGTACGTATAAAAGGAGACCCGAAACTCCAAGGGTACTCAGTTCGAGTTCTAGAGCGGTACTTGGTACACGTCTCATGAATTGAAATCAGAAAATCAGAATTGAATTCAGCGAAGCGCGCGCTATTCAATCCATCTTGGGTTTTCAAATCCATTGAAAAAGGACGAACAATGTAGTATTTATTCAAACTCGAATAAATACACATTTTGAAATATGCGAATTTGGGAAATTGTAAATCCATTAGAACATTCCATTTATTTAAAAGTATGTATAGATCGTGTAGAATTGGATGGCAACAATATGTAGGGGATGTTCATTTTATTTTACAAAGGCCAACAAGACGGTTGTAGAGAAAAAGAAGGTACTAATACAGTTCTTTTATAGAAGCGAAACATTTAAACTATTATGTATGTTGAGCTAATCATTGATGAATAGTTTTAAAAAAATGAAAGTTAAAGCGATGGCCGATGAAGAGGACAGAGGAGCTCCAATAGCAAAATCCGGCGTTTCAATTTTTCGTATCAACGTATTGTTGCTTCAGCCAGGTAAGCCAGAGTAAGAGACATGGGCGACTCGAAGCTTAACTTTCATTCTTCAAAAAGGATTTAGTATGACCGATTATAGTGGAAACTTACCCGTGGAGCGCCCGATTCTGCATAAGCTAGGAACCGTTTCAAAAATCAAGACGAGCATCGACGGGATCGACTTTTGGCTGAATTACGTCAAAATTCAACAGACGGATGGAATCGAGTTCTTTTTTAGTTACATGCGCGGATGTCCGCGAAGCCAGACTCGAGCCGTTTTCCCACACGTTTCGGACTACGTTTTTCATCATCCAACGCTTTCCGACCACTGGCACTATCGCATTATTTACGAGAAGAAAATTCGACAGCAACCTGCAGTCATCAACGTAAACGTTCACACTTGGCAATTGCAATTGCAATACTTGGACGGATGCAAGGTGTTTATTATTCGCCCCAAAATGAAAATAAAACCCTAACCAATCCATCAGCTGATAGTAAAAGTGTAAACATGGTGATAAATTTGAATAAACAATCAAAAAGCTGTGTATATCTTCCAGTCACACATTGTCCAGTCGCAATTGAACACATTCGATTATGGGAGGAGATTGAATAGCGAGTCTCGTCGCCGAGAGTATTTAAGGAGACGGTTGGCCTGTTCACTAGCTCACTTGTTATTCTTCCGTCCCAGAGTCAACAGCTGCTCTACACACCTAACACCTAAAAGTTCTCTTTTTTGCTTTCTGCTCAAACGACAAGGAAAATGTAAGTTGATCTTGAATACGCATCCATGTATCGCGACCGATTGTTACCATCATTCTCAATGTTTTCTTCTTCCAATTTCAGGTTTACAGTGCCGGCTCACAGATATCTTATCCATCGAACGGAGAAACATTGTCACGTGATGGGTCTCATTCGTAGAAGAATTTATGCCGATTCGAGTGAAAACTCTTCTCTCGAAATTTCACCGCCGACTAAAAGCAGCAGCAGCTACATTAACAACAGCAGCAGCAGCACAATACGTAATCATTCACTGATCTTTGATGAAGGGAAAACTGTTTGTGACGAAACTGCCGGCTCGGAGTTGACCGTAGTGTCGAACCTTTCTGTTGCGGGGGCATTGAATAACGAATCGTCGGAATCAAGCATTGTCGAATACGTGTCGCGCTATAATACATTCTGGCGTCAGATGCCAGGTCCACCACCGTATGCAGGCAAGGAACATTTGCAAACATTCACGCTCTGTTTATCGACAAGAAAAAATGACGAAATCGAGACGCGCTACTACGTGGAAGAGGAAATGGAAATGGATCCGAACTTTGAGTATTCCGACCTCGCCCAAGCGAAAATAAAAATCGACAATTATGCCTACTTTGGAACCGTTATCGCCGATTGGCATGGGCTGGAATCGCTGACTGGAGAAGTTGTTTTTTCGCTCGCAGTTCCGTGTAGAATCCCTCCTCCAGCTTATCCAAGTGAGATGAACGAACCGGCGCCGAAAAAGGATAAAAGTTCAAAAGAACTCAACGAGGTTTTCACCTTTTGGTTGGGCGGGTTGCGACACAAGGACATTGACGCTGATTACCAGAAGGAGCTTTCGGAGAGCAAATTGGCTGCTTACAAGAAAAAGAAGAAAACGATCGCCATATCCCACCAGAAAAAGAATCTTCTGCAAAGGCAAACGTCCGCGCATGTGGACGGGAATCGATTGAAATTGAGTTTCAAAAGTTTTCCGCCCGTCATTACGAAACAAAAGACAAGCATCAGCAGTGAAAAATGCAGCCCCATATTATCTACTACGCTCAGCAAGGACAGCGTCGACAAAAGCGAAAAGGACGAACCCAAGAAGATTGCCGGCGAAGAGGAAACGAAATCCAAGTGGAAACTTAATCCTTTGAAATTCAAGACTCCCCACACTTCGACGCCATACCCTACTGCGCGTCCAGCTGTTGGAACTTGCAAATCCACAAACGCGACACTGGGTGCAACCCAACGATTGCAACAGGTTTGGCAGAAATCTTATCTCGGAAACTCGTCGAAAATTGCAAACGATTCATCGGCAGAGTATTCGGGTGAAGGATCGTCATTTATGGCACCTGTTGCTGCTTCGTCGGCCGTTGAGACTTTAGCCTTGCTGACCACTTCCGATGAGTTAAATCTGAAAAACGGGAGCAAAGTCGAATTAGAAATCGTCCACGACACGCACGAGCCTGTGGCAAGGAATCCATTTGCCGCGGCTCAGCAGAGTCGCCAAGGAGTGGACTGGTCAATTTTGACTTTGTTTGCCACCTCCATTGCGAATAGTATCCGATTTTCCACTGGTAATCTGTATGCAAAATGCCCTTACGTGGGGAAAAAGGCAAAATATTTTGTGTACTTGGCCGACTCGGAGATTTCGAGATCCAAAGCAGCGAAAAACGCGTTGGAAAATTTTGTATTGAAATTTCCGGTTCTTGGAAATTTGCGATTTTTTTTGATCAAGAGCGCCGCGACCCATTCCGCATTGTACCATTATTTTACCGACGCCAACGTGGCAAACGATTGGATACTTTTTCCTTCAAAAGACAGAAATGTCTACATTCTTCGACCTGCTGTCGGAGGCTTACCGCATGGCGCCGCTGTTCACAACATCTTATCAGTCCTGAAAAAGACTGTCGAGAACGAAAAGAATACTGAATCCAATGCAACACTAATTTTTCAACCTAAATAATAATTTGTTTGTGTAACAAGTATGGTGACTGTCTATTATGCTTGCAAAATAAAGAAACACGTTTTCAGGGGAAATTGCCTTTCAAAATTTGTTTATTTGTCTTGTTTTCGACTCGTCTTTCGTCAAATCCAAAAACCACGGAACTAATTAAAAGATTGATTGATGAAAGCTACCAAGGATGATTTCAAATGTTTGAGGGATTCTTCGTCTTCCTTCAGTTGCTTCATCTGCCTGTTGATGATCATTAGTTCGTTTTCTTGCCTTTTCAAACGTCTTTCCATGATCGACTCGGCTTTGCGAAGATTTTCGTCAATTTCCTCCACTGTCTGTAAGTGAGCTTCGAAGCATTCGTGGTTGACCAACGGAGACCCGATTGTGGGAGTGGAGGTTGCCGGCGTGTTGTTGGTTCCACCTGGAATATGCAGATCCGACCAAGATTCTGATCCATCCGGCTCACCTACGGATATAGTTTCAATTGCGATTATAGTCATCATCATTTATGCAGCATTGATGGATTCTCCGCGTCTCTACAATCTGTTTGATTGGTTTTCACCTCTGATAAAGGAGTGGCGATTGTCGTTGGAAGAATCCATCTCCAATGATGCGTTGTCTCTGTCGTTGGTATTAATCAGCTCCATGCTGTTTCCCGGCTCAACTAGATTATCGACCGATGCAATGAGTGTGCCTGTAAATCGATTGTCAAGTGCTTTGTCATTAAACTTAAAGTGAAAGTAAAAAATATAAGTGTGTCGTCGACGAGGTGAATAACACTTACCAACAGTGAGGAATTTGGTCAACGGGCACATTGATGTAGATAATCTTCACTTTGAGTACAAGGACCGTTGTTCTCGTGGCGACTGTCGAACCGGTACTGAATCGGCGCCCTCCACGCGGTTTCACTAGACTATAAATTCAACCCCAACTTTAAGAACTACCAAGATTCATATCGAAAAATGACTCGATTTAAAAGTTTATTTATTTTTCCAGTACAATAAACGGTACGTTGAATGAATTGCAAATCATAATTTACTAGCGTTCATTAGGTGGCAACACAAGGGATTTTGAATGTTGGATTGTGGTTGCAGGAACGCTTGTTGCCTCTTTGAACATGTCGTTCAAAGTAAGAGGAGTTTCAATGGTCGACTGATTTCTTGTAACGCGAATCACTTGACTTTGAACGACATTCCAGTCACGATTTACAGCCGACGAGTAGTAAGAATTACGTCCACGGGTATCGTAGGCGCTAATGCCAAAAGCGCGCGTTCTTTGCGGTACTTCGGAATGAATCGCACTGTCCGAAACGTTCCCCGAAATTGTGTGCCAGAAAGTGGGGCAGTCTTCGCTGGAGCCGTAGAAGGCGTTTTTCATCGACATAGGTGTGCCATTATTGAATAAATCGGGTCCAGCAGATGCCGACATGACTTGGGAATAGTCATCCACGACATCGGGTACAACGGGAACGTTATCGTAGATATGCTCTACAGGCTCTCCATGCGTTTCATCTACACGTTGGTGTGAAAATTGGAGAGTCGACAAATCGACACGAAAACGAATCAGTTTTAGAAAAATTAACTTACCAGAAGTTGGTGGATTCTCCGAATGTGAAACAGTAACATTTTCCACATTGTTATCAAAGTCATCAAAATCTGGAAAGACTTTACAAAAGAAACAGTCCAGAAATTGTTCTGCAAAATAAAAGAGTTATTCTGATTTCAGCCTTTGGATTCGAACCCTATATTTAAAATAACTCAAAGTACCAAACAAATTACGGGAACGGCGTTCGCTCATTTCCGATGACTATCCTATTGCGAGCACAGAGAATCAATGAGCCGTATAGTCGAAACCAAAGAGAGGTAGACTCCTACCCTCTACAACCACTCCACACCCCCACCAAAAAGGGCGGAGGGTGAAACAAAGATTTACCAATCATTTTTCCCAGCAGTTTTCTTTCTCCAAGTGACGAATGAAATAACTAATAGTCAGTTTCGATTTCGTTAAAAACATTTTATTTCCATGCATTGAAGCATGATGTACACGATTTCAGAGTGATTATTATGTTTGGCCCGAGTTATTCATCCATATCTTCAAAGAGGAGCGAGTCGTCCAATGTTCCATCCGAGACGGAAATGCCAAGTTTATCAAGGATTTTTTTAGCTTTATTGAAAACAGACCAATGTGATTAGTGTTTAACGAGATAACAACGAAAAATACAAAGGCAAATACCGGTAGTTTCGTAGTTTTCCATTTCGTTGGTGGGGGGCATAGAACGAATGTTATTCTTACTGTGGACTCCGAACGTTATCGAACTGTCCACAAGGTCCACGACAACAATGGCATCCATCACAGTAACCTTATCCCGAAACATGAGCTTTGCGTGACCTTGCGACAATCTGCAATAGATTTATTAGATCTTGCCCTTCATTGAGGGTCAGATATTATTCCACCGCCCGGCACTACACTCACCTGATTAAGCTTTCAAACAGTCTGACGGTGGTTCTTCCGTCGCGGTTTTCTTCTGTCTGCCTTTGAATCAAGTAGTATTCGGAAAGTATTTTTTTCGCTCCACGCGTAAGCGTCGGCTTGAAATCCTTTACTAGAGTTAGATACATTCTGAGATCCTCAAACGACCAACGAGGATCTTGGTTTGGCATCAAAGCAGCTCCTAGCTCATTTTCTTCGACACCATTGTTATCCGTGTTTAGCATTTTATCGGCAAAATGGAAATCCCAATCTTCATCTTTGACATCGTGAAGAACGAGAATCATGTCAAATCTCGATAATAGGGGTGAAGCAATGTCACAATTTTCGGTGACGGGAATACGGGGGTTGTAAAAACCTCCCTTGGCGTTCGTGGCAGCAACTACCGAACACCTCGTATTGATTTTGCAAGTCATTCCGGCCTTGATGCAAAGAAATTTACAATTCCGTGAGATCTATGACGGCACTGCCGAATAAATGGATTTTTAATCACCTTTGCCACGCTCACGAGTTGCTGTTCGAGAACTTCGTGCAAAGAGTCGCGATCTTTATCGGCAATAGAATGGAAATTGTCGATGCAACAGACTCCGCCGTCGGCCAAGACAAGCGCCCCGGCTTCCAACGACCATTGACCATTTTCCTGCATTAAATGAATTCACAACACATCAAAATAAATTTTCTAGAGTATGGCAATAGTTATTTTTCCATTTCATCCCTCCTCTTTCAAGAGTGATGCGTTCCCAGTAGAATAAAAATTACTTACCCTGATGGCTGAAACTGTCATTCCCGCACTCGTCGAGCCAGTTCCAGTGATAAATATTGCTCGTCTGCTTACTTTTGAAATATATTTCAACATTTGGGATTTTCCCGAGCCTGTGCGGGTAAGATAGAATGCTTTTTAAAAAATGAATGGAATAAAATGGGCTAAAAATAGAGAATTGTTTGCTAGCTTGTTAACCATTCGACCGGTAACATTTCTTACCACAATCTCCAATTAGGAGAAGATGGGACTGTCCACGAACACGTGTACCCGTTTTGTCCTGGCGTACAACACCCCCAGCAAGGACAATAGAGGTCGCCAATTTTATATTAAAGAGGCCATACAACTGATATAGAGAGAAAAGTGTATTAGACGAGTGTGGTTGAATGGGGATGAAGTATGCCACTGAAAATAGCTGATTAGGACGAAAAAAAAGGAATAACTCGAAAAGCGCTTCGGATTGGTTTGAGTCATAAACATAATCAGACAAAGAGACACGAGCAGGATACCGTTGACGCATTTGGCCGTCGGGCGACGACTCGGCTAAAGCCTCGTCCTTTCGCGCCCTGGCCAAAGCGCAACGGGACTATTCGATTCTCCTTCCTGCCTGCGTTGAATGGCGCAGGGAAGGAAAGAACAACAGGTAAACCTCCATTGGGGCGTACGCGGGGACGAAACAACGCCCCGCGTACAACCCCAACGTTAAATGATGAGTGAAACCGTCAAGATAATGCCAATATTAGTAAAGTGTACAGATTCCCTCATCATGAGAAGAGATGTTTATATTGTTACGAATGGGGAAGCTCAAACCACTAAAAACTAAGGGGAACCAAGGGAATTCTACTCACAACTAGGCAAAAAGGTTTGATTAACTAGGCTAACGTGGCTCTTAGGCTCAGAAGCAGACTGAAAATTCTACTGGAGGCCGACCATCGCGAGTGCCAAGCACCGTCCTAGTCACTTTGTCAACTCTCCACTATAATCATCAACTGGTCATCGTCACGTCAACGTCATTTCTCAGTTCAGTCAGGACACGTCTTTTAGGAAAAAGGGGAAAGGGGTAGCTCCATGAAATTAATAGGAATTCTCCACTCGCACTCGAACCTCACCATAACAATATATTTTCAGATATTGTTCAAGGGCGTAGTGGCTAGACATGTATAATATCCAGTTTTCATTTCAAAATTGTTAGAATTGAAAGAATCCTCGTGAAATGTTTACGTCAACGGTGAAAAGCGGAACGAGACGGTTTAGTTGCGTAAGGTCTATACATGCCGGCAAGCTGTGTATAGACCAAGTACGGGTCCGAAATTGGTCAATGTTGCTATATAGTGAACACTCTGACTTGATTTTGTCAGTCAAATTTTAGTACTGATTCCTCTCGGGCTTTGATTTTGAATAAATCTTTACTGCAAACAAACTGAAATTATTTAAATACTCTTCTTGAATCGAATTCCTTGTTATTTAAATAACCTGCTCAAATTTTTTGAACCATTTGGACGTTATGAAAATAATGATATCTAATTAATTCTACGGGTATTTACACTTTGGGTGCTTCTGATTTTGCATAGTCTTCTTTGAAAGCAGACTATGCAGACAGCAGAGAGAACAACAAAACACTGCTGTTGTTCTGCTGGAAAAAGAAGACGACACTTTTTTATTTGTTTTCGGTTGTAAGGCTAGAAATATGAAGGAAGTAGATGAAAATGTCCAAGTTTGTTTGACATCCTAAAGAATCAATACGATATAGCGTTGAATGCATGACTGAAAAGGGATATCCTTAGGTTATATGTCGAAATCAAAAGTATTTTCATGACTATTCATGACTTACTTCAAGAATCATCTCTTGTTTCTAATGCTGATAAATACAATCAAAACAGTCGTTTCGATTTATGCTATCCTTTTCCTATATACCGATAGAAAAAGCCAAGGTCAGCTGCGTTGGCCATGTCTGTCATGCCAGAGTCAAAACACGGCCAGTTAGAAATTAATTACATAATATGTAGCAAAGAAACTGGCGAGAATGTAGGGTTTAATAGATTAGCCAAATTGTAAGGAATCTGATTCCCGAAAGCGATTTCAAATAAGTTGTTTAGATTTAGTGACATATTTTTCCCCAAAATAAACCCCATCAGACTCGCTGCAAACCTTGCCTAGGAAAATCAAGTGAGATTTCTAGACCTGGCAACGTCGGAGTGTTTAGGGGAAAACCACCACCCGTACTTGGTCTATAGGCTATTAAGGGAGACAAATTACTAGATTTGCACGAAAAATCTTATCGCCACATGATAACAATTGCGACAGCATCGAGCCAAGTCTCTTCTACCCTGATATTACATTGTATCCCATACCAGTTAAATACCTTATGAAGACCATGTATAGAAACATACCTGAGGACAAAAGGAGGAAATGATGATATTTCGTCCTCTGAGTGGATTGTGTGCATGTTCTTCCCAAAAGCTCGTAAATTTTTCCATCATTACAGCGTTTCTCTGTGCATTGTCGTCATTTGATGCACCATTGACTACTCGCAAATGGTTGCATTTCAACGCCAATTCGAGTACGGTTCGCTCTCCTTTAACCAGTGGATTCCAGCGGCATTCCACTGTGCCACTTTTTGATAAAACGATTGGAATAGAGTCTCATTAATGATATGTATCGTCAGTAAAACGTGTATTATAGGCTATACCTGACAGTGACTTCGTCTCCTGGCTTCGTACATTCTACCAAATCATCTTCAAGCGTGACCCAGATGTGCGACGGAATAGCTCCTGTCGCCAGTTTGTTTAGCGGCTCTTGCAGTTTGAATTCCTGGTAGTCCCTTCGATACGTGTCGGCCGAGCCCTTGACTGGTTGATAAAATTTAGAGTTGCACGGTTTGTCGGGATTGTCGCATTGGCCCGACGGAGGAATCAAAAGATAGTGTTGCTTGTAGTCCGGTTCGACCACAGTCACGTGTCCACAGCGTTTGCATTCAAACTCTTTGCGATAGTCGTACACTTTGTGGATGGTTATTTTGGTGACGGTGCCTTGGATGCAGGCGAAGCGTCCAATGTCTTTGACGCGAGGAAGATTGGACTTGAAACGGTGTAGGTTCGGTGGGAAACCTTCGATGCGGAAATGTATATTCTTCTTGAAACTCCAGCTCGGCTCTTCCGAGTACAAGACGATTCTACTGGCCGTTTCGACACACGCTCCGTCAAATATGGGCAGAAACTTGAACGAGTTGACGACAATGTGTTGGCAGCATTTCGGCAAAACTTCCAAGAGATGAACAAAACTGAGAAACCCAAAAGGAAAGCAATAGATTTTTTATAAAAATGGTTCACGTTTTAAAAAAATGTATTAAAACACTTACTGAACGACAACAGAATAGTGGGCAAGTGTGTCGGTGGCCTTGACAATTTCGGTGAATTCCGGCAGGTGATTATTCAAAAGATAGTCTACGAGTGGTTCGGTAAGAGACGACCATTGCTCCATCTTGCTAGTTGCGCGACTTGCCAGCTACTGAACTGTATTCGCGCGCGACTGTATGCTCTCGGCATCTGCTTTTATTGCAGGACACGCCCCTTTGAAGGGTGTATTTCTTTAGGCTAGCGCGCATCGGCAGGGCATCAGTCGTTGTCTTCTCTTCCACGATGCAGCATCTAGAGGATCCCTTTAAGGATCTCGGCCCGCTCACGCCCGATATGACAAATGTATCGTGCATAGTCACATCGCTTTCCGAGAGCAGAGATTCGAAATACAAAAAGTACTTGTTCGATGGTTGTGCGTCGACGTCGTTTATATACGGACTGGACGATATCCCTACCGACGACCCAGTTGAATCTTCCAGCACTCTTCATTTAAACGAATCGATAGTGAGTACATGTATATAGGACAATTCATTGGGTTACTTGATTTATTTTATATTTGTCGATTCGATTCCACTCAACTTGACAGATTGAAAAGATTTTCGAACCGGGAAATAACACGAGCGTTGAATTGGAAAGAGAAGGCGATTCGGCTTTAGAACCTGAAGACGTCAAAAGCAGCACGCCAGTCAAGCAGGATCCGCTTTTTGGCCTCTGCGGCTCGCCCGTTCAATCCGGCACACGCCTCGACTGTCCCCTGTACAAATTCGGCAACGATTACGCTCCACCAGAGCTTTTAATTCCATCCCGATTTCCCAACATCAGCCCAAAATGGTTTGCCAACCATCAGCCGCTGGGAATGCGCGACGAACTCTTTGTGTCTATCGTTCGGCGCCGAATAAACCCCAACGACGTGCTGCACGCGGTTGGCGGACATAGCCAAAATGCCCCCTACATTATGAGCTATATTCGAATTTTTCAAATGACGCATCAGTCGGGCTCTCATTCTCAACGAGACAGGCGACAACTAGACTACTATTCTCTCGTTTATTCCAGCGGTGGTTCGACCAAGAAGAATGCCGACGAAACGCTACAAGTGGACGACTCGAACATTTTGAGATATCAATTGGCTCATCCCATTTTCATCCCGCGCTGTTTGGCGTGGATAGACGCGGATGCGTTTTCCAGCTCGACCAGAAAATTCCAAATCCTGGGAAAATCACTCACCTTTTCCATTCGTTGAGTCCAAGTGATGGGGTTCCTTGGTTCGTTATCCCCCATAAGAGTCGATATTGGTCGTCGACGGCAAATAAATACAAATGGACTCTGAATATATAATTCATGGCATTTTCAAATTTTTATTTCATCCGTGATACATAATCAGACGACAAAGACATGTACCAAGGTACGGAATGATGGGTGCTGAAATTCCGCTTCATCCCATCAGTTTTTCGAGAATCTCTTCTTCGTCCTTCTCCAGTTGCTTGACGCGAATTTTGTACATTTTACGACGACACTTGATTTGCTGGTTACAAAGGACAAAGACTTTTCGCTGGAAAGCGAGTTTTTCACGACGAAGTTGCAATTCCGTTTCCATCACTTGGATTTTCAAATTGTCGCACTTCATCGATGCTATAATTTGCGAAGAATCCGACTCCAGATCGGAATTCAGAATCGTCTCGTCTTCGTCGACGATTTCATCAGCCGCGATGACAAGAGGGCTCGACGTGGTGACGACGGCGTAGCAGCTTTCGCTGTTTGCACTCGTGTCGCTGGGAATCGATTCTTCATCGTTGAAATTCCATAGACGATCCAGGGATGGACGAGATTCGCTTTCGGATAGATCACTAGGGCGACGACGTCGTCGTCGGCTATTCGTTGTCGGTGTAGATTCTGCCCTATTCATTTTACGTTTCCTGGAAAAACTTGAATAGACCAGTATATTAGAGACAACCGATATTTTATGCTTCTGAATTTTGTTACCCAAGACAAGTTTACCACTAGAATGGACGAGATGCGACTTGAACTCTAGTCTTTTATGGACTGACTGACGGCGCGATGGAGACGTTTCTGGTAAATATAGGACCAACGTTTTCGGACCCAATTCTGATTCGTCGCGATGGACCGTTTTCCGAAAAAAGGGCGGGCTCTCTATTCGATCTACTGTCGAGAACTAAACGTCTATATATAGGGTTCGAACCTGTTCTACGAGTGCATATTCGTTTCCAAATAGCCAAACAAGAGACTACAACCTTTTCTCTCTCCCGTGAAATGTCGCAAATCAGTCAAGGTGATGTAGAATCAATTGTATATATATATATATAGTGTGATGTTTGTGAACAAGACTTTTGACGACTATATATGTGTCTATATAGAAATTGGTTCGTGTATATTCATTTATTTTCATTTCCTTTCTAGCTAATTCGAGTAACTTTAGTGGAGACGAACGAGGTGACTCTGGTTCCGAAGAGTGTCTTCCCCTATCACCGTCGAAAAGTACAACAGTTGATGGGAACGAGACGGTGATGATCTCGAGCGACGACGAAATTGAAAAGGAAGAACCAAGCCAGTCGCAGGAATTGACTGGAAACGTTTGTGACCGAATCATCGAGTGGGATCCACGAATTTATCCAGCCAACGACGAGTGCTGTGCCGATTCGGCGGCGCCAAGCTCGTTGCCTCAGATAAGATACATCGCCCATACATGTAAGTTGAATAAACAATAAGTGCAATTTTTTCCAGCAAGTTAAAATATATATTCTTCTACATTTACATACTGGATTTTGCAGCAGTAGGGTGCATGAACGATAGCGATGAGATCTTTCTCGATTCGACCATCTTGCAACATCTCAAAGAGGACATGTTGAAGGAACCGTATCAACTTGGAGGCAACGTATTCTGGATGAATTACATCAAAATCGTTCAACAAGATGGTGTGGAAATCGTGTTGCAAAATGTAGGATGCCCGCCGACAGTCAAGGACCCTGATTTCCTCATTCGCCATCCCGTTTACAACCAACATTGGCACTACACCGTGTATTCGGTGCAAAAGCAGAGGAGCTACAAGTTTATAGATAACCCGCATCGCCCAGTTTGGCAGTTCTTCTCCTCGCTGCAAAAGGGCGATCGTCTTTTCCTGATCAACGCAGGCGAAATCACGGGAAATTGAAACATTCAATGTCGTATTACTGTATCGTCTGTCACACTGAATATAGCTACGTGGAAGAAATTATATGCAAGCGCGACCAAAATTTTTTCAATCACCAACTTTAAATGTTGAGCCCTTTCAGCAACGACTCCCCCTCCCCTTCTTGTCTTTGCGACTCTTTAATAGCAGCGGTTTGTAGTCTCGGCTCAGACAGTCGTTTTCGAACCATCGACGGCGAAGGTAGTACTGCTGAGCAAAAGCACTAGCAACATTCCTCGATTGTACTTGTGTGTTGCCAAACTATTTTGTTGGGTTGTGACGAAGGTAATAACGGAAATCCAGCAATGCCAGGTACGTACATTGGATTATTATACCTGTTGCACATTTTATTGAACGGCATCATTCGTGTATTGAATCGTGTATTTCAGGCATGGACGATAGCTCATTGGATGAGGCATTGTTATTCATGGAGTTTGAAATACCGACGACCGATTGCGGAGATGAGAACAGTATGTCGCCTCCTTGCATTTCGTCTCTGTCGCCCAAACAAGACTGCGCAAGTGAGCCAGATAAAGAAGAGATCAAAGACACGTCGCAAAAGAAACCAGCAGCAGAGGAAACGGGAGAGGAAAGTGTCAAAAAGACGGATCAAAAAGCTGAAGATCCGAGGCTACAAATGGCCACCGCTCAAGTCGATTACTTTTTCGGCCAAGATACGCCCAGCGGGAAAAGCTTCCCGAGCAGCGATGAACTACAAGACGTTGAGCCACACGAGAGCGACAGACAATATGCAGCCAAGGCGAAAGAGAGAAAAGGTTTGCGACGCTTAAAGCCCATACTACCCAATTGGGAGCGATTGAGAAATCCGCTATTGTACGAGAACAACATCGCCGTCACGATCGATCATCTCCCCTACGTGATGAACTATGTGAAAATTATCAAGGGCGACAATGTGGCTTTTTTCAAATTGTTGGTGGCGCCGACCAAGGAGCGCTTGGAGAAACTTTCCGCATTCTCTTTGGTGGTGGACCGGGGTGAAAGATATTGGTATTATTGCGCCTACACCGATATGACTCTTCCGCCTCATTTGGAATGGCATTGGTACAAAAGTTTGACCGACTCTTCATTACTGTACTTGGCCCATCGCAAAGCTTGAAATAAAATTAAAGCCTGAGAGATTGTGCTCGTCTCTCTCTCGTTTCGAAACCCGCATGTCTCTTTTATTGTTTTTTTTTTCGATGGGGTTGTGATGCTGCAGTATAAATAGGCTAACGTCGATGGTCCGTAGGTTCTTGTTCTGCTTGGCTCTCGTACGAGCAAAGACGCAACATACTGCCGACAAGCATCGTCATGGCACTCTCTGCTGAAAATGTTTCAGGCGACGGAGGGGAGAGTGACGACAGTTGCGTCTTTCTATCATTCGTGCGGCCCAGTAATAGAAATCAAATATTCGAAACGATTGTAATTTCCAGCGACGACGACGAAGAGCCAGGTGAAAACGGCGATACGATCGTTGATAATATCGAGCAAATGCTGCCCACGGAAACTGATGATGAGCAGCATCAGTTGAAACTAACTTGGAATTCGAGCATTTACTGTGCCGAGTCGGACGGACTCGACGATGACGAGAATTCAACGAGCCGTAACCAACGCAATGGCAAGTATTTTGAAATCAAAAAGACGTTATTGAGGTGAAAACTAAGAGCAAGGATCCATTTCTTGTCATTTAGGAGACGCGTTGTCGTACGTTTTCAAAAACAAGTTTGGCAATGTGATCGTGTCCTCTTATATATTGCACAAACTGGAGCGAGAAACGTTTTTGATTAGCCCAATCGGAAAGCAATCTTATTTGATGAACTATATCAGGATTTTTCAAGAAGATGGAGTGGAAATCATCCTGAAATGCATTGGAAACGGCGTGACGAAGCGGGTGGCATCAGACTTTGATTTCTTACAGCCCGGCTCGACGGATCGGCAATGGAATTTTGAAATTTTCACCATACGTCTTGGGCGATGCGGCACTCTTCAAATGTGCCACTGGGAAACCAATTTCCTACACTGGAGTTTCTTTGAGAAGATGAAGGACGGGACGAGCATTTTTTTCATGCGAGTGCCTCCTATTCCCGCTGGCAGCACCTCTAATATTTGATGCTAGATGTATCCTCCATAACATGCAATGTGCATTGTCTGACCAACTTGGAAAATACAATCGTTTTCCCGTATCATATCAAGTACAAAGATAATGTCTTATAGCGAGTGAAAATGAAATCATTCAAGTTTTATTTCAAGCGTGATTCACTATTCTACAATGAATTCACGAACCAATACATGTCGATAAAACAGTGTAAATCTTTTCGAAATAAATCTTCACCTTCTCCCTGCAATTCAAAATGAAAAACTCGAGCTTCCCTCTGATGTAAATAGCTTGCGAAATTTCCAAAATAGTCTCGTCCTGGCATCCGTGCTTGATCGAGATTAGAAGAAAGAGTTGCTCGGACAGTGCCACACATTCCCAGGCAATGAATTCAAAGATTCGTACTTGCACTGCAATCCACGTGACGTAACTTTCAGCTTCAAGTACAATAGCTGGTGTGGTTTGAGGCGTCGAGCCCAAGAGGCGGCTCATGCATTCCATGCTAGTAATCATAGCTCTCATCATACGATTGTGATAGTTGATCATGATGGCAAGCCTCCCGTCGAGCTGGTAAATTATTTCGTCTGTTCGCGTTTTCAGTAGTGCATCGTTCATTTTCTATTGTTTCGAATTAAAAAGAAATATCCAATTAGTATAAATAGGATTATTCAACGGTTGCTGTTTATCCTTAAGCTAACATTAGGAGCCGAAGAAACTGAAAAAAAAACAGAACATTACCGACTATATACCGTACGCGAAATGCTCCGTTGATTTCAGCTTGAAGACCTCGAGTCGACTGGTTCCATTCTCTCTGCATTAGCCCCTTGTTCTATACTGGTTAACTATTTCCTATAGTTTGTGGAGGGCGGAGGCAAATGACAAGCTTATGATGGCGCATCAATTTACTTCTATATGTTTGGCGCTTAGCTAGCGATTACAGATATCATTTTTATTTTGTGACAACAAATCAATATAACGTAGAGTGAATATGAAATTACAATAAAACCAACGCGCGTCCTTCCGATATAATGTGTTCGTCAAGTGTTTCGTTTATTGATGCATTGTTGACCACTGCTGAAACATTTCACACAATAAAAGTAAGGGCATAATCAACGCTAGAAATGACATTTCCCGCATACATCTGATGGCCCACCAAATGTCGTTTTTCCTTTTGCGATAGCATATAGAAAGGGCGATGCATCGCGTTAGACTCGCATTTAAAGCTCGCGGTCAAACAGTGGCTTGCCATTTCGTTCAGGTAGTAAGCTGCTTCGCGTACTTTATACGCATGTGAAAGAAAATCTTGAACAGCCGCATTTCGTACAGCCTCGGCATCCTCTGTAAAGTATTGCGAGAAACTCAAGTCACACGTTCCATCCATTAGCATAAAACTTGTCGGCTTCATCATGCTTTGGTTCATTCTTTGAAAAGAGTATTCACATTCGATATGCAATTGTTGAACATTGATTCGCATGAGGTGAACTTGATAAACGGATGGAATATGCTGTTGTGGATTTTGGCCCGAAAAACCTTGGAAGGTGAGCTATAATAAAAAATGAAAATTGGAAATAAGATTTATGGAGACACGGCAAAACCCCCTCACAAAAATGAGCGCCTACCTCTGATGTTGTCAAGTGCAAGTCGTGGAAACTTCTATGAAAATACATACTCCTGAAGCTTACAGACGGAGTATATGGGAGTTGAGTTTGACGAGAATGTTCCATTGGCACGTCTAAAGTGGGAATGAGCCAGCGAATCGACCCGGTGACCGCCAAAAGCTCTAGAGCACGAGGTTGAAGAGCCTATGGCAATGGTCCGCTCTCAGCATGGACTGATATAGAGGGAAACGCAAAGTCAATGGTTCAAAGCACTATGGTTCAAAAACTCGAGGGAACAACTACTATACTGCTTATCGCGCATTCGTCTCTGACTCGATACTTGCCAATGTTTGTATTTTGTCACTGTGCTTGTATACATGAACATGAATCGCGATGGTGTGCTTTTCTTTAAATCATTACAATCGACATGTTGTCCAATATTTAGATAATTATGGAGCACGACAAAAGTCATTTGGAATCTCTAACGAATTCAACTCGCTACGAGGCGATGAAGCTCTACACAGAGTACGCGGACAAACTGGCTGAATGCGTGAAATTGACGAAACTACCAGAACAATTCAACGCCGAAGGATCGGAAACCAAGGAACATCTAGAGTTTTATTCGCTCTATGCCAGGATGAAGCGAAAGGCCACCATGTGGGAATTGGACGTCATTTCCACTGCGTTCCTGGAAAAGAGTTTCGAATGTGTTTGCCGGTCAAGAAAACAAAATCAGGAGACGGACGCGAGTTTCTTCCATAATTTTGACGAAACACTTTTTAAAATGGCGGAAAATCATTTCTCGTTGGTGCGAGATATTTTAGACGTTTATGAACGTCATGAGCCGTAATAGAGGCGAATGTGTGATGGAACACGAATCGACTCGTTTCTCGAGCCAATACACAATCTAACAACCTCTACCCCAATTTGCACCTAGCCTCTTAATTTTGTGTGTGTGTGTGTGTGAAGCCAGTATAGTATTAAGGGACTGTAGTGCCGGTCCACCGTTTAGTCGTCTCTCATCTGCCACGAACAAAGGACGTTCCTTCCTCTTTCCTCTCTGGTATTTCCAAGATGCAAGTTCAACATGTTGCAGGATCCAACTACCTAGTTGCCATACGGTAAGACAAATAAGACGTCATTGTGAATGCTTATGTATATATGTGGGCTCTGGAAAACGACGTATAATTTGTTTGATGGACTGACGACGGCAGAAGGAGAAAGTACCACGTCGATCTTGTGTATGGGCCATTGGATTGTCGCATTAAAGACAAATACGAATTTCCACCCGCAAAACCCAATGTCGTGTCCGTGATGAAATCGAGTGCCAACAACCATCAGCAGCCCCAAGTGTGCATCAGGCGCTCATCGGAAATGAAGGTATAGTATATAAGTGTTTCTTCTATGCACTTCGCCTTGTGTGCCCTTTTAAGTGCGAACCTTTCAACTACATCAGGATACATCAAAGACGAGTCTGCATGTGGATTTTACCCCGTGCGAGGAAAACAAGGATCGTATACAATATTTCCAATACGTATTCAACCCCAACGATAACATGTATCAAGTAAGGATTCAGTCTGGCTACGTTTGCTTGTTATTTCACGCGATGGTGGCGAATTCATGAACGATTTTAGATTGGAAGATCGAGCGACATCCGAATCGATATTGTCTTGCCCAACCAATTGAAGACGATAGAAGTTCCGTACGACGATTCGAGTGAATCCGAAACGCATGCGATGGAACAGTATCGCGCCATTCAACGTAGTCAACTCAGAAGCAGCAGATTTGCAGCTAGAATCGTAGTGGAAAAAGATTCCAATATAGCCTACGTTTACGCCGGCGCTTTCGATTCTTCTTTCCGCATCAAACTTGGGGTAGGACATGAGACAAAATGTGGTGGTTTGACAGTTTGTTTGATGTATAATCATACTCTATACAGGACAGACCCAAGATGTGGTACAATTGTGAAACTTTGTTTGATGCCGGAACGACGAACGGACTGAGGGTGTGGAAACCGCCAGGAAGCTCTATCGAGGCATTCATTGCAGACAATTTTAAATTTCAATCGTACTGGTTCGAGCTGTCGGTTTTGGGTCGTTTTTACACGTTCGATCCGTCGCGTTCCATGTCTGAACGTCACGTAAGTATTACACAACGCTGTATTGCTTCCAAAATACAAAAATTACCAGAAAAACCAAGAGCCTTAGTGTAACCTACATGCTTTGTAATTGATATTGCTAGTATGTGGAGAAGGGAACAAACAATCTTGTCGACGGCACACTTATTGATTTCGGCGACAGCTTGTTTCTGTGGAGATCGGCTGAAGGACTTGCTCGCGTTCCGGTAACCGTTTTCTTCCATTCAGAGACAGTCAGCGTCTTTAATACATTTGCATGATTTGGCGCATCGCATTTGGTGGCACAGAGTCAGGCGCACTTGGCCAACATGATTGACCAACTCAACGATACGAAACCGGAATGCCCCGTGACATTCCATCCTCTTATTTTCGCCAAAGGAGATTTGCCGCTGGATTGCAATCATCGTGCTCTGATGGAATGCGCCTGTACTCCATTCATCCATCTTGAATGTGGGCACGTACAGGGGAAACACAACTGGAAGCGAAGCCGATATGATGATTTTGTTTGTCCCGTATGCAGATCGGATGGTCCCATTGTTTCACTCTCTGTAGGAATGGAAACGGCCTATTGGGTCGACAGCGGAGATCTGACGCATTGTTTCAATCCATGTGGACATGTGGCTTCGGAAATGACAGTCAAGTAATTCGGCCTTGTCGTCATGTTGTATCATTTGGAGTTTTTAACCCGTATCATTTTAAAGGTTTTGGAGTCACGTGCCCTTTCCAAGAGGTTCCAGTCCCATCTACTACTACCACGAATGTCCTTTCTGCTCCAAAACGCTGCTGAACACGGGTTACATCAAATTATTGTTTCCTCGTTACGGCTAATTTTCACTGTCGACCAAAACACAGGGTTCAATAAATAAAAAGGAAACTTGGAAATTGCGTTTTGTTTTTATTTAAATATTAATTCCTCGACCCTACTATCATATATTATAAACTATTATATTTATAAGAGAAAGAAAAAATAAGCAACTCGCAAGACACAGAAAAGTTGATTCGAATTCAAATCGTTTATTATTGGAATAAACGTCGTACACGACATACATTTGGCTAATTTGGGATTTTCACGAGATAAACACGAGTGTTATCGACACTGAGAGTGACGCAGTGTTCCCAAAAAAGGACATTCGATTCTTGATCTCTTAAATGATAATTGAAAGACAAATCTCTGGAAATCGAAATGGATGCTGTAATTAGATTTTCAATGTCGTAGTGCCAGTGTTTTAATTCATCGTCGGGATCACGAATCACATATAGGCTTTTGATTCCATCCAAGGGACATACGGGCTGAAGCTTTAAGATGGTCTCTTCTCCGCTGGTCCTCACCATTTTGATGTACCTCATGTCGAACGATTGGCCATCGATGTGATAGGGCACGGCTTGATCAGGTTTTAGATTTTCGACAATGACGGGATGAACTCGATGGCGTTGAACGTGAGATTCTGCTTTGACAGAGAAAGCGAATTAGAGCAACGGATCTATCTTTGATGCAGTAGTGATTTATATAGACTATTATATCAGGCCTACCGGTAATGGACGATTGTGGATACACGTTGCTGGGTTTTTCCAAATCCGCTTTCATTCGTTTGGCCATGGGAGGAGCGTCGTCGTCGTCGTCGGGTACGACGGATGGGTCAATACTCGGAGTCCAGCTGTAGAGTTGATCACAGACAGAAAATGGAGGAGTGTCGGACATTGGAGTGCATCCCAATGAATGTTCTTCATCACTGCGAATCTCATTTTCATCTGAAATGTTCCTGCGATCACATGCATCCTCAATCTCTTCACTTATACTCGCCAAATCCGAATTCATTTCTTAAAAACCAGACAATGAAAATAAACTGTAGCGGTTCGAATCTACTAAGTCTGACGCACACAACAGTCTGAATGCAAAATGATGGTCGTTTCAACGTCTCAGCTCTTCGGAGAAAAGTAAGGATTTCAATAGTGAATCGATTAGAAATAGAGCCAATCGCAATGGATTACCATACAACTAAGCTCCTCCCCTCTGTAGAGAAGATCCCTTCCATGAACGCATAGTGCATCATGTTCAAATGTCCGAAGCTTGCCCAGGTTAATAGTCATGTCGTATCTAAAGGCAACGCTAGTTCACGTTTTGGAAAAACTGATGGGTGACGATCGGGATTACAACGATTTTCGTTTTACCTGGGCCCATTTCTTGAGATGCCACGATGTCTCGTTGTCAAGCCTGTGTCTCTTTGATGTTGGAGATGTATCTCTACCCATTTCCCAGTTGGTACGTTGTATAGAGTCTGTAGAGCATAATAGTCTCAACTCGTCATATTGGCTCGCAAGTAAATTTTGACTTTGTCCGTACATTGTATTATATAGGACGTGGAACGGATCCTAGAATATTTCCCAAAACGTAGCGACGGTCGGCACTCGTATATCTTGAATCCTGCGACAGGTACTGAATTTGAAGAGCTGTTCAAGGATGTGGCTTCAAAAGCAATGAAACACATAACTTGTATGTCAATCGATGAGTACGTTTTTCTCAAGTTGAAAACTACTTGCTTCACTATCGTTTTGCCAAATGACGAGCCGCCCAGACTATCCAACGATCGACCAGAATTTTCAGAAGAGCACGGTAATCGGCTTTTCGCACTGGTTCAAACTGCAACGCATTAAGACTTAATCAACTGGGCCTCGCTAATTTGCGTCCATTTTGTTTTCCAGGCTATATTTTTGCAACTTTATTCGTTCAAATTCCAGTCGAAGGAGGCTACAAGGGAGGCGAGTTCAAGATGGAAAATTCTCTCTGTAACACGTATACGGAGAGGAATCCCAAAAACGGCGAGGAATATCTATCCATGGAGTTTCTATGCGGCAAAAGCAATCCCAAATGGAATCCAGTCGTTAGCGGTTGTATGGCCTACATTGAATTCGATGTCTATTGGAGACCTAGCCGAGCCGTTTCCAAAATGAGTATTACAAAGTTTGCCTCTGCTGCGATGTTGATTGAGACAATTGTCAAGAGTGACATAGCAACACTAGTATTCCCATTGTCCAATTCGTACGTCATATTATCTTTTGACGTGTTGCTTCAGAGAGATGTTGAATTGTCCACCCTCCTCCTTTCCATCCCTGGACTTGTGATTTCTTTGGCAACAATAAAGAAAGTAGACAAAGCCCATTTTGGTGACGTGGATTACGCAGTGGAAAGCTTGATTGAATCTAACCAGAACCCTATCTCAAACTCTATTCAAAAGGTAGTTGTTCTCAAATTTCCTTTCAACTTTGTTGGTGAGCTTAAATCAGCCACAGAGCAAAAGCATTGTGTTTTTATTGTCGAACATTCAAACAATTTGTAACGTCTTATTGGTGCCATCACAAATAAAACGGCCAACAAATCGATCAAATTCACCATAAATTGTCAGTTAAAAATATGGGCGTCATCATCCAGCAACCACACATAGCGACTAGAAGAACTCGAGTTGCATCGCGTCAGTTTTCCAAAGGTAATTCTTTTCAAATCTTTGAAAAATTTAAAAACAATACAGTGCCCATTGTCCTATAATCAATAAAAATCCCCGTAAAACAGACAATCCTAGCGTTTACGCGTATTCACATACATCTTTCTCTCTCTTAGATTACGTAACCGTATGGACGTTTCTCATTTAGGTAGGCGACGTACACGATCCGAATCTTTAACGGGCAGAGGTTAGGACAAAGTCATGTCAAATCAATCTACTTTTCACCATCTTGTCGGTTTAATTTTTTTCGATTTAACAAATCAGTCAATTTATTAACGAGTGGTACAATGGTTCGATAGTGATGAAGAATTTTTCTCCACTTTAAGGGAGCCAACGTTTTGATGTCGACCTTTCAGCATTATCCCATCAGACATTAAATATGGGGCCCACTAGTTAGGAATACAACGGAAACCAAACGTTGAATTCCCGGTAATCTATTTTGAGCATTGGATGGGAAAATCCTATCGAAAGAAAGAAGCTCGACGTCCACTGGTCGTTTTGCGTGCGCCCTCTCCCCTATATAAGAGCCCTCGTCCCACCAGCAGCCCTCTTTCACCTCGAGTAGCTCGAGCAGGCAACATCTCTGCGCTGTGGAGAAACATTTTTTCAAGTTGGTTCTTCGTTTACGACTATAGTTAACCAATTTGTCTGGCTTTCTAAGTGCCCATCAGTCATTGGATTAAACGCCTCTGACTAGCTTAGTATTTTTCGGCACTTGGTTAACGCACAATGTAACGAAATTGACTATGGCTTTTTAGATGTCGAATCTTCATGTTGGTTCCACGTTTACGCAACTGCTAGTAAACGAAGTCGACCGACTTGATTTGACGTAAGTTTTCGCTGGTTCATCGATTACGAATTTAGTAAACCATTTTGGCTGGCTTTCTAAGCGCACAACAGTCGTTGGATTTAACACCTGTGACTAGCTTAGTATTTTTCGGCCCTTGGTTAACGCAATCAGTAACGAAATCGACTAGCTTTTTAGATGTCATTTCGCATGTTGGTTCCACGTTTACGCAAATGCTAGTAAACGAAGTCGACCGACTTGATTTGACGTAAGTTTTTGCTGGTTCATCGTTTACAACTCGAGTAAACCAATTTGGCTGGCTTTCTAAGTGTCTTTCAGTCATTGGATTACACGCCTCGTGTGAAACTTGACTGACTAGCTTAGTATTCTTCGGCTCTTGGTTTACACAATCAGTAACGAATTTGACTGACTTGGTTTTGACTTTTGTTATTCTTCATTTTTTGTTGATCGTTTTTTTGTTTAAAGTTGGTTTTGCCTGTGAGTATGGGTTTTTTTAATTCCTTTTTTTAAATGCAACATGAATGATTTAGTATCAAATATTTCGAAATGTCTGAAATACAAAGTTTATAAATTGATTTCTCGTGTTATTTTCCATTATTTAACAAGAACTGATAAAACCCTTAAATTTTAAGAGGACGGTTACTATCACGCCTGGAAACATGTTGCAAATAGGGTGTTGGACTAATCTTGATACAACGTAATTGTCACGTATTTCCATTGTATCAGACATGAATAGAACGTAGAACGTAGTATAAAATATTGATAGAAAGAATTGCCCTTATATAATTTTGTTCAATTTCGAGAGATCTACTCAATTTTCTCATGTTTCTCATCAAGTTTTATTTTTTGATATTAATTATAAATGGAATGCTTCAACTTTAGTGTTGGAAATCTTTCAACTAGACGACGTGTTTTGTACAATAGCCATTCATATGGAAATTTCTTTCTCCTTGTCTCAAAATATGAACATAAGAAGAATGTGTGTATTCATGAAGTGACATTTGAAAAATAAACAATACATTGTAAATATTCATTATTTGCTCAT